>Ga0209086_10001411_pt1 | contig 19612 bp, 16 predicted proteins | sample M_130207_XF_Meta_FD_187312 | JGI IMG/M metagenome (GOLD analysis project Ga0209086, IMG submission 187312) | Freshwater microbial communities from Lake Montjoie, Canada to study carbon cycling - M_130207_XF_MetaG (SPAdes) (version 2) | ecosystem: Environmental > Aquatic > Freshwater > Lake... | reverse complement strand
TGTCGCCGTAAATGCTGGTGCAGATTTTGTAAAGTTCCAAACATTTAATGCTGACCGCCTCGCTACACACGCCGCAAAGAAGGCAGACTATCAAGCACAAACCACTGACCGCAACGAAACCCAGCATGAGATGCTTCGTCGTCTAGAACTTACGCCCGCAATGCACCATGAACTTATTGCGCATTGCAAAATGCGTAAGATGGAATTTTTCTCCACTGGATTTGATATCGAAAGCGTGGATTTCTTGGCAAGTCTGGGGCAAAATCTCTTTAAAATTCCATCGGGTGAAATCACAAATCTTCCATACCTTAGACATATTGGAAGACTGGGAAAGCCAATTATTCTTTCAACAGGCATGTCGAATATGCCCGAGATTGAGTCTGCAATTAAAGCACTTGAACAGGCAGGAACCCTACGTTCCAAAATCACTGTTCTACATTGCACCACCGAATATCCAACGCCAATGTGCGATGTCAATTTGCGCGCTATGCAAAGTATTCAAACAGAACTTGGTGTCGCTGTCGGCTATTCGGATCACACACTCGGCATTGAAGTAGCTGTTGCCGCAGTTGCCATAGGTGCAACTGTGATTGAAAAGCATTTCACGCTTGATCGAACTCTTCCGGGTCCTGACCACAAAGCCAGCTTGGAACCAGCAGAACTAAAGACTATGGTATCTTCCATCCGCAATATTGAACTCGCCCTTGGCGATCGTGTGAAACAACTTGCGCCAAGCGAGGGGAAAAATATATTGGTAGCGAGAAAGTCGATCGTCGCAAGCAAAGGCATTCAGATCGGAGAGAGATTTTCGGCAGAGAATCTCACGACCAAACGGCCCGGGACTGGCATTTCGCCAATGCGATGGGATGAAGTGATTGGTCTTACCGCAAACCGCAACTACGCACCTGACGAGTTGATTCAACTATGAATCGCAAGATCTGCATTATCACCGGCACGCGCGCGGAATATGGACTTCTGCGTTGGGTCATGCAAGGCATTCAGGATGATTCAGAACTCACACTGCAGATCATTGCTACTGGCATGCATCTCGCACCCGAATTTGGCATGACATATAGAGAAATTGAAAACGACGGTTTTCAAATTGACTATAAGGTTGAAATGCTCACCAGTTCCGACACTCCTGTCGGAATCGCAAAGTCGATGGGGCACGGAATGATTGGGTTTGCTGATGCCCTGCACAAATTGCAACCAGATTTGATTGTGGTGCTAGGAGACAGATTTGAAATTTTTTCTGCGGTATCTGCCGCCCTCGTAGCCCGTATTCCGATTGCCCATTTGCATGGTGGCGAAGCGACTGAGGGTGCGTTTGATGAGGCGCTTCGACATTCGATAACAAAAATGTCCCATCTTCATTTTGTTGCGGCTGAGGAATACCGAAAGCGTGTAATTCAACTAGGCGAACGACCCGATAGAGTGTTTCTAGTTGGTGGCCTAGGTATTGACAATATCAAACGATTGAAACTTCTGAATCGAACAGAACTCGAAGCTTCGCTTGAATTCAAGCTTGGTCCAAAGAATCTTTTGGTTACCTTTCATCCAGTCACCTTAGAAGCGGCCACTGCCACAAATCAAATGAAGGATCTCTTAAGCGTATTGGCAGACCTTCAGGACACAAAACTCATATTCACCTTTCCAAATGCGGATACGGATGGACGGGCGTTAATCCAAATGGTCGAACAATTTGTCGAACAGCACGAGAACGCTCGTGCTTATCCGTCTCTTGGGCAGTTACGGTATCTCTCGTGCGTTGCTCAGGTTGATGGAGTCATTGGCAATTCCTCAAGTGGACTAACAGAAGTACCAAGTTTTCATAAAGGCACCGTCAACATTGGTGATCGGCAACGGGGTCGATTGCAGGCAGCAAGCGTGATTCAGTGCCAGCCCACACGCCAAGGCATCGCAAGTGCCATTGAGCGACTATATTCGAGTAAGTTTCAAGCAACTCTTCCTCAAGTGTGCAATCCTTATGGCAGTGGCGGTGCAAGCGATAAGATAATTGCAACAATTAAGAGTTATCCTCTAGAGACCATTGTAAAAAAACAATTTTATGACTTACCTATCCAAGGAAAACCTCAATGACCTCGGCTGAATCCATTTGGCGCCAAGCCATTCTGCCTTTGGATTCAACCATTCAACAAGCAATTGCTAATCTTGATCAAGTAGCGATCAAAATTGTTCTTGTAGTGAATGAAGCTGGAGCCCTTCTTGGAACAATCTCAGACGGTGATATTCGCAGGGGTTTGCTGAAAGGTCTCGATCTCAGCAGTCCCATCGCAGGCATTGTTCATCACAACGCTTTTGTCGTACCACCGCACATGGGCCGTGAAATGGTCATGCAACTCATGACCGCAAATAAAATTCTTCAGGTTCCTGTGGTGGATGAAAATCACCATGTCGTTGGCGTGCATCTTTGGGATGAAATTACTACTCCGCTGCTGCGCCCAAATATCATGGTGATTATGGCTGGTGGAATGGGCACGCGATTACGTCCATATACGGAGAATTGCCCCAAGCCAATGTTGCCTGTTGCGGGCAAACCCATGCTTGAGCATATTATTGAGCGCGCCAAACTTGAAGGATTCAACCAATTTGTCCTGGCAATACATTATCTCGGACACATGATCGAGGAACACTTTGGCAATGGCAATCGATTGGGTATTCAGATTAATTACCTGAAGGAAAAGTCCCCGCTGGGAACAGCCGGTGCTCTCGCGCTACTCAATCCACTGCCAGACGAGCCGTTTGTAGTTACCAATGGCGACGTTGTAACCGACATTCGCTACGGCGAGTTACTCGACTTTCATATCAGGCACTCAGCGGCCGCCACCATGGCTGTGCGAGTACATGAGTGGCAACACCCATTTGGAGTAGTTCAAACTAATGGCGTTGAAATTATTGGCTTTGAAGAAAAACCAATTGCTAAGAGCCACATTAATGCTGGCGTGTACGCTCTTAATCCAATGACAATGAGCGAACTTTCCAAAGATGAACGATGCGATATGCCAACGCTTTTCCGACGCCTGCATGAAAAACAAATCCGTACCGTGGCCTATCCCATGCATGAACCCTGGCTGGATGTGGGAAGACCCGAGGATCTGTCCTTGGCGAATCATTAGAATGTTGGGCCCGTAAAATAACAGAGCAGCACATAATGGACATTATTCAATACCCCAAGTCGGTCAACTTCGATTCCTTTGCCAAGGCGAATAAAAATCCTGATGTATTTTATGGCCTACCAAAGCAGGTGTCGTATTGCAAGACCTGCGTGATCTCCAATCAACGGCCAAATTCTGCCGTTGAATATAAACATACAAAAGATACAAAGAAAGCCACAATAAATTTTAATACTGATGGTGTTTGCGATGCGTGTACGTTCACTGAACGCAAGCGCAATAGTATCGACTGGGTAGACCGCGAAAAACAATTACGCGAACTGTGTGATAAACATAGAAAAAACGACGGCTCGTACGATTGCATTCTTCCCGGCTCTGGAGGCAAAGATAGTTTTTATGCGTCTCATATATTAAAAACAAAGTACGGCATGCACCCCCTTACTGTTACTTGGGCTCCGCATGTTTATACAGATTGGGGATGGAAAAATTTCCAATGCTGGATACATGCAGGCCACGATAATTATTTAATGACGCCAAATGGTCGAGTCCACAGGCTTTTAACACGTCTTTCAACCGAACTACTATTCCACCCCTTTCAAGCATTTATGTTTGGCCAAAAGTCGCTCGCGCCCAAAATGGCGTTGTTATTTAAAATACCACTCGTATTTTATGGAGAAAATGAGGCCGAATATGGCAATCCAATTGGTGATACCGACACAGCAAAACGTGATTGGTCTTATTTTACTTCTGACGATCAATCCAAGATTTATCTTGGCGGAGTTTCTATATCAGATCTCACATCGCAATTTGGAGTAGACAGAAATGATCTCCAACCTTATTTACCAGCTGACCCAAATAAGATTTCAGAACAAAAAGTAGAAGTTCATTATGTCGGTTATTACTTGAAATGGCATCCGCAAGCTTGTTATTACTATTCTGTGGAACATGGTGGTTTTCAAGCATCGCCAGAACGTACGCCCGGAACATATTCTAAATACAACAGTATTGATGATCGTATTGACGATCTTCATTATCTGACCACTGGAATTAAATTTGGAATCGGCCGCGCTAGTTATGATGCCGCACAAGAAATTCGCTCTGGTGATATTACGCGTGGCGAAGGCGTTGCTCTTGTAAAGCGATTTGATCATGAATATCCAGAACGATTTATTGATGAAATGTTTCGCTACCTCAGCCTTCCGCAATCAGAATTTCCAGAAGCAAACAAGATGTTTGAGAATGCAACCATGAACCGCGAGTATTTTCGTTTGCTTACAGATCGCTTTAGATCACCACATCTTTGGTATCACGAAAATAGCGAGTGGAAATTACGTCACGCAGTTTGGCATGACAACGCGTAATCTAGAAATCTGTGAAAAATATTCGTCTTATCGCCCGCCTTGATATCAAGGGGCCAAATCTGATTAAAGGCATTCACCTTGAAGGACTGCGCGTAATAGGTTCGCCAAGCGAGCATGCCTTGAGGTACTACCTCCAAGGTGTTGATGAACTTATTTATATGGACTGCGTGGCGAGTCTTTACGGTCGAAATCACTTGGATGAAATTGTTAAAGCCGCGGCCAAAGACATTTTCGTACCAATGACTGTTGGAGGCGGCATTCGATCAATTAAAGATGCGACTCAAATTCTGCGTTCGGGTGCGGATAAAGTCGCAGTCAATACTGCCGCCGTTGCCAATCCCCAATTAATCACCGATATATCCAGGCGATTCGGTAGCCAATGCATGGTGCTCTCTATCGAGGCTAAGCAAGTTGGTGTTGATCAGTGGGAGGTCTACACCGACAATGGTCGTGAACGAACTGGTCTGGATGTAGTGACATGGGCAAAGCGTGGGGTAATCTTAGGGGCAGGAGAAATTTTGCTTACGTCGGTAGACCGAGAAGGCACTCGAAAGGGTTTTGACCTTGCATTAGTGAAAGCAGTCACTTCTCAAGTTTCTGTTCCTGTAATTGCAAGTGGCGGTATGGGTAAACCCGAAGACTTATTAAGTGTTGTTTGTGAAAGTGATGCTGACGCAGTCGCAATGGCTGATATTTTGCACTATAAGCGTTCGGACATTGGGCATATACGCGTAGTCGCGCAGAAGGCTGGGTTAGGAGTTCGACAGTATGAACATTCCTAGGGTCACCGTGATTGACTACGGAGTTGGCAACCTTCTCAGTGTTCAACGAGGGCTAGAACATTGTGGCGCTCATGTAACGCTTACATCAGATGCAGAACAGATTCTTTCCGCTTCACGAATCGTCCTGCCGGGGGTTGGGGCGTTTCAAAATGGAATGCAAGCTTTAGAAAAACTTGGTTTGATCGAAGTCATACAAGAGGTTGCGAATCGAAAAATACCATTGCTTGGTATTTGTCTTGGAATGCAACTTTTGCTGACAGAAAGCGAAGAGTTTGGACTTACTAAAGGATTGGGTCTCATTCCAGGTCGTGTTATCCCAGTTCCAACACTTACACTGAATGGTGAAACTCAAAAAATTCCACATATTGGCTGGAGTTCCCTGCAGTATTCCAATATTGAAAAAAAGTGGGACGGATCAGTTTTGCATGATAACCAGCCGGGCTCGGCAGCTTATTTTGTACACTCATTTATGGCTATTCCTGACTTGGGTGAACATCGGATAGCAGATTGCATTTACGGAGGACATCGTGTGCCTGCAGTCATTGCATGTGATCAGATTTCTGGTTGCCAATTTCATCCAGAAAAAAGTGGCGAAGTCGGACTTAAAGTACTACGAAGGTTTATTTCTCTATGAGAATTCTTGCAGTAATTCCAGCACGCGGGGGATCAAAAAGATTGCCAGGCAAGAATATTCGAATGCTTGGCGACAAGCCATTAATTGTTTGGTCGATCGATGCGGCAAAAGGAATTCCAGAAATATGTGACATACTTGTGTCAACCGACAGTTCTGAGATTGCGGAGATTTGCAAAAAGAGCGGTGTATTAGTTCCGTGGTTGCGCCCTGCTGAACTGGCAACTGACACTGCGAGTTCTGTGGATGTAGCCATCCATGCCCTAGATTGGTATGAATCAGAACGCGGCACGGTTGACGGCCTTTTACTACTTCAGCCCACTTCTCCATTTCGTACCAAAGAAACCATCTGCACAGGAATTGCTCTGTTTACGAAACATGGGCACAGTACCGTTGTGGGCGTGTCCCCCACTCACGCGCATCCAATGTGGACGTTAAAAATTGAAAATGGATATCTTGTTCCGTTCATGCCCGGAGCAGGGATTCAAACGCGGTCACAAGATCTTCCGCCTGCATTTGTTGTGAATGGAGCATTTTATTTACTGTCTCCAATGGAAATCCGTAACAAAAAAACATTTGTAACAGAAATGACAATACCCTTATTAATTTCGGTATCCAAAGAAACAATAGACATTGATAACGAGCAAGAGTTTAAAATTGCCGTTTGCTTAGAAGCGTGGAAAGCTTAAAAAAAAGGAAAAGAATATGGAAAAATTAGAAAAAGCACTTCGTGAAGAATCAAAATTTTTTGATGAAATAATTCAGACAAGAATAACAAATGAAACGATACCTTTCGAAGCAGATTTTAGACGGGCTACAAAATACATTCCAAAAGGTAAATCACATAAAGAAATAATTGATCCAATATTGACAAATATTGTACAAGGGAAAATAATAAAAAAAATTATTGAGAGAATTATAATAAATGGTGGAAATGTATTAGATATTTGCTGTGGACCAGGTGGTCTAAGTCTTGAAATTGCCCGTAATGGATTGCAAACGTACGGATACGATATTTCAGAATCAGCAATTTTGGTTGCAAAGAAAATGGCCAAAGAGAATCCATATAAAGAAAACTTTATTGAGCCGAAATACATTTGCCAAGACGTGAATATGATCAAATTTGAAAATAATACATTTTCAACCATTGTAGGAAATAGTGCATTTCACCATATTTACGAACTTGAAACATTTCTTGAGAAATGCAACAATTCTCTAACGAATAATGGACTGATGATAACTTGGGACGATATTGGACATGGAAGGCTAGATATGTTCTTTTATTTTGTTTTTAGCGGAATATTACCAAACTTTCGCATGACTTATAAAGAAAAAATACAAAAAGTAATCAACGTCGCTTTAAGAAAAAAAGTAATGCAAAATGAAATTTTTTCACCGATGGAAATCTGGGCTGATAAGCACGGTTCTGCGAGTGAAGTAATTAAGAAATTTTGGACAAAAAAATTAAAGCCTGAAAAAATAATATATTTTAGTGCTTTTGTTGTTCCGGTTTGTAATAATGTCAAAGGGCCAGATTGGTTTCGATATATCATCGCACGGATACTTACTCGGCTAGATGCTCTTTTTATAAAATTAGGAATTTGTCAAGGATTTTATAGGATTATTATTTCTACAAAAAGATAAATAAAAGCAACTTTAAGCAATATCATGTCTGAAGAATTGATTAAATTTGAAAAAGCAGCGTATCTAGTAAAAAACTGGGGACAATCGTTGCTTGAAAATGGAAAAACACTTGAAGAAATCCTAACTATTGAGGGAGTTTCAATGTGGAGTGCTATTTCGCCATATCTAGCAGTAAATCGGTTGACTGAGGTTGAAAATGAGTATCTAGGTTATAAATTCAATATTAAAAATAGAAAAATTATTGCCTACATAAGAAGAGAAATATTAAATTATCGAATTAGAAAAGCTTATAAACTTTGTAAAATAAACAACAAAGTCAATGGCTTCCTATTTCTTGGTTTCTCGGAATATATAAGTCGCGAAATACTAGACCCCGTAGCTTATCATATTAAAAAACTCAATACAAATGAAGCTGTAATTGTAAGAGATAATTTTAAATCACACAATATAAATAAAATATTAGATTTATCAATATGGTCATTTTGGTCTAATTATAATTTTACTGAATTAAAAAAAATTAAAAATTCTTTAGAAATAGCAACGCGCGAAATTAAAAAGTCCGTCGTATTTAAGTCATTGATTGAAAATTCTGGAACAAACTCAATATCTATAAAAAAATTGTTTAATTGGATTTTAAACATTTATTTACCAAATTTATTAATTTATATTGTAATTGCACGCGCTATTATGCTTAAATGTAAACCGGGTCTAATTGTTTCTCCAGACGTGCACGATCCACGTTCGAGAATATTCACCATGGTAGGGAAAATTTTCAATACCAAAACGCTTGAAATTCAATTTTCTTTTTACAACAGTTTGAATGTTGAATGGAAATTCTTTATTGCTGATAGACTTGCAGTCACGGGGTTACAAAATCAAGAGATGATGATTAACCATGGAATACATTCTGATAAATTAACTATTACGGGCTCGCCTCGTTACGACAAATTAGATTTGTTGAAAAATGATTGCATTACTAAATTTCGAAAAAAAATGGGAATCGAAAAGAGTCAACATGTATTGTTATTTGCAAGTCAGCCTTGTGTGCCAGGGGCTTTTACATCTAAATTAAAACGAAACGAAATGTTGAAAGGTATTATTTCTGCGACTACGAATTGTAAAAACATTACATTAGTTATAAAGCCCCACCCGCTTGAAAACATCAAAGAACTTCAGGGGTTAATCAACAAAAATTCTAAAATTGTTTATGTAACAAAAGATACAGATATACGAAATTTAATACAGATTTGTGATGTGTTCTTGACATATACCTCAAACACCACGTTTGATGCAATTGTTTTGAACAAACCAACAATTAATGTTTCATATCCAAACGCCAACATCGACACTACATTCGATAAGAGTGGGGCCACCCTTGTTGCAAAATGTGACGAGGAATTAGCCTGGATTTTTGAAATGATTGATAAAAATAAAATCACAGAGGTTTTTCAACCCTGTGCAAAATATCGTGAAGATTTTATAGAAAAATGGTTTTTTCAAATTGACGGAAAATCAACTGAGAGAATTGCTTCTATTTGCATGAAAATGATCAAGTAAAATTTTTATGGCAGGAAAACCGTGCTTGAAATAAGTCAAATTAGATTGTCTATTTGTATAGCAACATACAAAAGATCCGCATACATTGGTGAAACGATTGATTCGATTATTGGGCAGATAAATCATAAACTTGAAATAGTAATTGTCGACGGAGCTTCGCCTGATACAACCCCTGAAGTGGTTGAAAAATATACTTCAATTCACCCGAATGTTCGTTATTTTCGTGAAATAACAAACTCTGGTGTCGATGCTGACTACGACAAAGCAGTGGGTTATGCACGCGGTCAATACTGTTGGCTGATGACGGACGATGATCTTATGGCTCCTGGTGCCATACGCTGCGTTTTGGATTCACTTGAAAGCAATCCTGATGTAGTTATAGTAAATTCTAAGATTTTTAATAAGTCTCTTACCAAAGTTTTATCAGAACGAATACTAGAATTTAAAGAAGATCACTTCTACGCAAGTTCTAACGACCAATTTTTTTCAGAAGTAGGTAATTATTTATCTTTTATTGGTGGAGTTATAGTTCGCCGTAATCTATGGCAAAGTCGAGACCGGGCAACATATTATGGGTCTGTTTTTATTCATGTCGGGGTCTTGTTTCAATTACCACCAATTGAAAAGATTATTGTAATTAGCGAACCTCAAGTTTATATTAGATATGGAAATGCACTTTGGTCAGCACGTGGTTTTGAAATTTGGATGTTTAAATGGCCTTTGTTAATATGGGGCTTCAGTGAATTTTCAAATTCAGCAAAATTTAAGGTAACTCCATTGGAGCCCTGGAGATCTTTGAAGAAACTTTTACACTCACGTGCTATTGGCAGTTACTCGATCATTGAGTTTAATAAGTTCATTTTAAATAAACCTATGAGTTACTCTTATTTACAAGCCAGATTTATCGCACAAATCCCAGGATCATTAGCAAATATTATTTGTGGCAGTTACTGTATTTTAATCAACCGAAAAGCAAGATCTGGTGCTTATGATCTTGCAAGAAGTAAATATTCGACATGGGTAAGCAAGCTTGCTGCACGCATACTTAAAGTTTAAATAAGTATTTTTATTTAGATATTTCATTAAGGTCGTGATCAACCATATTGCTTACCATATGCTCAAACGAAGTCATACCTTGCCACCTTAAACTACTTTTAATTTTATCGGCCTGCGCAACGAGTGCTGGTGTAAGAATATCTTTCTCAAACTCTGTGAATTTAGTCCAGTCAAGATTGACGTGTTGGAATGCTGAATCTAAAAAATCACGCACCGAATGTAGTTTGTTTGACCCAACAACGTAATCATTCGAATCCATAGACTGGCCAATTAAACTTAATGCTTGTACAACATCGCTTGCGGATGACCAATCAACGCGGGATCCAATGTTTTGTAATTTGAGACGGGGGTTTAAACCAGATGCGGCCAGTGCTGCTGCATTGGTAATTTTTCGAGAAACAAACTGTAGTCCACGCTTTGGTGATTCATGATTAAATAAAATTGCAGTGCTTGTTCGTAATCCGGATTCATTACGCAAATGAGTGAGTAGATCCATACTCCATGATTTAACATGACCATAAAATGATGATGGACAACGTGGGGTTTGTTCATTTACTTCGTGTGTCATATTTACAGGCGTAAAAATTTGACTTGACGAGGCAAAAACGAAATGAGAATTTAACTTCAATTCTAATATTGCAAATGCTAATACTTTTGTAGCTAGAAAATTGATTGCAATCATGTCATCTTTGCCAATTAAAGCTTCGCTAATTGATGTTTCTTGTGACGAATGATGAACTGCCGCCAGATGATAAATTTCATTCGGAGAGCATCTGTCAAGTAGCGTTCGCACCACAGAAGGGTCTGTAATGTCATCTGTCACCAATTCCATTTCAGCTAATGCGCCCGTGAGTCGTTGCCCTTCCCTTTTTAAATCCACGCCTACAACCTTGTACCCGCGAGAAAGTAGTAGTTCTGCCAACAGCCTTCCATCTTGTCCCAAGGCACCAGTTATAAGCGCTGACTTTCTTTGCATAAAATATGTCTGCTAGACGATTTCAACTTCAGGAAATGGAAATATAAACTTACCACCTCGGCTCAAATACTCTTTCTCTCGGCGTAAAATTCCATCTTTAAAATGCCACGGTAGAACTAAGAAATAGTCAGGATTCATAGCTTTGGCATCGCTCTCTGAAACAATTGGAATATGTGATCCGGGTGTGACGCAACCAAATTTATCTGGATTCACGTCTGCAATTGCGGGAATGTCTGCAGCAGTAAATCCGCAAAATTGCAAAGTAACATTACCTTTCGTTGATGCTCCATAACCAAGCACTTTCTTACCGTCGGCATTCAATGCCCGAATAAGCCGGGTTAAATCATCGCGATGCCGAAAAACTCGGTCCTCAAATTCTCGGTAAGGCGCAGGTGTTGCAAGACCCATTCGGTCTTCCTGTTGCAGAAGCCAATCAATGACTGGGCGATTTGGTTTTATGGATTTACATGAACGATGAGTTGCGGTAACTGCGAAGCTTCCACCATTCACAGCATTTGTTACAACATCGACAATCTGTAAATCTGCTTGTTCTAAAATTTTCTGAATAACACCTAAAGAATAATATTCAAGATGTTCGTGGCAAATTGTGTCATACGAGTTCATGCGCAGCATGGAGGGCATGTAACTTTGCTCAAAATGCCAAATTCCATCAACTGCAAGTACTTCTGCAATTTGCCGTGCAAAATCAACTGGTGAGTCAAGGTCGTAGAGCATCGCAATTGAAGTGATAATTTTTGCCGACTTTGAAAAAATTGATCGATAGGCTTTCGCTGAGAAAAAATCTGGGACTAGTTTTATATCAGATGTGTAATATTGTTGAAATTTCGAGCCTGTTGGATCAATTCCAATTCGATTAATTCCTGATGCTGTATAGGCTTTGAGGGTAGTTCCATCGTTGCTTCCAATATCAAGAACTATGTCGCCGTGCTGTAAAGCAACAAGTCTTTGTAAATATAAAACCTTGCTAGTTAAATGGTCGACCATGGACTGATTCAAACCAGAACGATAACCATAGTTTACTCCATACATTTCTTCAGGATTATATGTATGATTTAATTGGATAAGCCCACTTGTGGGACACCAGACGAGTTCAAGAGGTCCGCGGGTCAAGACTTCTTGGGCTGTCTTGGGGAAAACACCTGTTAAGACCTGCTTTCCTAAATTCAAAACTGGAATGAGGTGATCACTGTTTGCGACTCGACATTTTTCAATTTTTGTATAATTTTCCATACTTCATCCTATACACAAATTGCATTTTATTACTTACATCATGGCTCGATTGAATTTGAATGTTTCATACTATGAATCTGAATCCAAATGAAGTAAAATTGGAACATCGGCATAAGGAGATCTCGATAAAGGATCACCGCTTCATTCGAAACTCCTTCTGGCCTTGTTGGGCGTTGGTTCCTACCCTGAATCTGAGTCCGTATGAAGCTGGACCTAATTTGAGGTCAAGACCAGCCTGAGTTAACTTTTCATAAGAAGTGGTTTCTTATCGAGGTTTCCTTAAACAATACCCTCAAGTTAACTAATATGAATCAAATCGTTACATCACGAAACAACACCAAGACAGATAGCGTTGGACAATTTCCAACCGTAACTGGCGCAGCCCTATTATTGCTGATATTTCTGTGCTTATTCGTCCCAACAGCATATGTGCTGTTCAAAGTTTCTGTAATTCTGATTATTCTTATTGGTGTTTCAGCCAAAATTTATTCGAGTAGTATTTTTTTAAATCGTAATACCTGCTTTGCCGTTCTGGCATATTGCTTATTTGGATTACTGAACTCGATACATGGGGAATTTAATGGGGCGCCAGGCGCAATTCGAGTACTTACCGTGATGGCATTGTGGCCGCTGTTTTATCTTCTTTTTGCAATACAATTAAATCATCAAAATGCCGTGAGATGGCTAAACAGTGTTTTCACGGTAGCACTCGTAGCTATATTAATATATTCGCTAATTTTCCTAGGTCATGCATTCAATACAGTGCCAGATATCCTATATTTTAAATTAGATCAGGGAAATGCAGTCGGAGTTTATGACGGATTTGTTGAATATAACTTATTCAGTATCTCATCGTTACTTTTTTTAGTTCCATTATTTACACACCGCTTAATTTGTAAACTTAAGATTAATCGAGCTATTCCGAAAAAGTCGGCGACTATTGAAATTTGCATATTAATTTTTGCGCTAATTTTATGTCTCTTAAGTGGTCGGCGGGCTTTACAGTTGGTGATTTTGTTGACGCCTATTCTAGTCATCTCTTCTGAATTAATACTAGGTCAAAGGGTGCGGGATCTAATAAATAATTTGATTTCTTGGAGATTCTCCGTGACTGTAGTAGTTATATTTTTAGGATTTCTTACATTTCTTCGTTTCTTTACGGTTGATATTGACAAAGACGTAGTTCTCTACAACATGCTTGGTGGCTTTGACTTTACTGGCGAAAGCGATGAGAGTGCGTCTGTGCGCTATCAGCAATATGAATCACTTATGAGTGCTTGGTGGAATGGAAATATTTTTTTTGGTGCTGGAAATGGAAGTTGTACTGAAGTTTTGCGTGATACTGGGGACATGCCCTGGTCTTATGAGTTAACTTATATTTATATTTTATTTTCAACAGGGATTGTGGGGGTCGTTTTTTATACCACATGGTTTGGGTGGGGTCTCCTACGCCTTCGTCACGCTCTTATCTTGCGCAAAGACTTGCTTAAATACATTACGCCAATTGTCACGGGTATATTTGCGTTTCTAATCGCTACCGCTACAAACCCATACCTTGGCAAATTTGACTATTTATGGATTGTATTCTTACCGCACCTACTGGCGGGCTCGCTTAAATATCAAGGAAAAGACAAGTAAAGTAGGTGTTACTCCCAGTATTATCATCATCAATTTGAAAGTCGACTGGCTTGCTCAGATTAAAGCGTGAATAACTTGTATTACAAGATAGTAGTTATTCACAATAGCGGAAATTTTTATAGTCATCTCAATTAGAACTTTCGACACCGGCAGTTCACTAGGCAATTAAATACAAGCGAATACGCAGTACTGCGAGACAATAACGTAGCTCAATTCATTTCCCATGCATTTTAAAACGAGTTAAAATTCTCTGTCGTTCAATCGAGTCTGCCCTTTATCAGAAGTCCATAATAACTGGTTGTATTAAACAATTCATTCGAACAGTCAAGGAGCGATTGCTTTACAACAAAAATTTCTAAACTAGAAAAGAACTTAAAAAACACTGAAAGAGTTTTTGCATTAGTACAACAATTACTACATCAGCGTTAGTTTTGGCTACAAGACGCACGCGCGGTACCGTCAAGGTTTCCTCCTAGGAGGCCGTGTGATTTTCGCATACACTTTTGTAAACAATGATATAATTTAAAGTTGTCATTTGGAAAGGTGAAGCGCACTTACTTGAATTGCTTTATTTAAATAAAAAGATCCTCTTATGATAATTAAATCAAAATCGCTTACTCATGTTCATATCTACAATTGTATTGCAACAATACTGAAGTCCCACAAAACTAATGTGCCGATAAAAATATTAGATGCCGGATGCGGCGATGGTGAGCTAATTAGCTATTTACATAGATCATTTCAAGAAAATTTTCCGTTAATTAAAATTCATATTTATGGATTTGATGTTATTGATCATGGCGTTCAATCTGCCGGATATGGTTCTAAAACATTGGCGTTACTGGAGACGTTAGCGCCATCTATTAATTGGAAAGATCGTATTCAGTTTTTACTATCGAAGAAAAATGGCGTTATGAGTCGAACTACTTTGATTTTATAGTTTCTAATCAAGTACTTGAACATGTGCGTGATAAGCAAAGCTTTTTTAAAAATATATATAATTGTTTGAAAAATAATGGATATTCATTTCATCTAGCACTGCTTATACATTGTGTACAAGAAGGGCATATATGGATCCCATTCGCTCACAGAATAAGGTCGTATGATTTTCTTTTTTCTTATATAAAAATATTTAGTTTATTACGAATTGGAAAATACAGACTACATCATAAAGCGTCCGCTGAGACTCTTGATGATTATTCCAAGCGTCACGCTGACTATATAATGTTTTGGACTTCGTACTCTACTAAAGCATGCACTCTTGATTTTGCTCGTAACGTTGGTTTGAGATGCGATTTTAGATTTACAAAAGAGTTTTACTTTATAAAAGTCCTTCAGCTTTTTGGAATCCGATTGCCGTTGTTCTATCGTTCTAAACAATCCGCTTTCCTGAATGCCATATCAATAATAATTCTTCGTTATGTATCCTCAGTGACGCTAACCTTGCAAAAAGCTAATGATTACTAAACATCTTAGGTTTTTGATTGACTTTGATAACATAACATCAGCCCTAATTACAATGTGATTCGATCACAATTTTAAAGATCAGAAATCATTGCAACAATTGTCCTTACCTATTAGTATTGTCATCGTCAATTGGAACGCCGGCTCGCAATTGGCTGAGGCGGTCACCAGCATCGCCTTACACCACTGCAATTTGGTGGAGTCTGTTATTATTATCGATAATGCATCTAGTGACGACTCACTTGATCAGGCTGAAGCGCTGACAGACTTACCCTTCAAGATGTTGATTATTCGCAATACTGCAAATTGTGGCTTCGCAAAGGCATGCAACCAAGGCGCAAGGCTTTCCAAATGCAAGTACCTGCTTTTCCTTAACCCAGATGCTGCCTTGCATGCCAATACCCTACCGAAAGTTTGCGAATTCATGCAGGATACCGTCAATTCTAATGTTGGTATATGTGGTGTTCAATTGCTGGATGAAGCCGGTCAGATTTGGAGAAGCTGTTCTCGATTTCCTTCAGCCTGTAGTTTCATTGCTAAGTCCCTTGGCCTTACCACGCTTGTTCCTAAACTAGACCATGTCATGTCTGAATGGGATCACTCAGAAACACGCCAAGTTAATCATTTGATTGGTGCGTTCTATTTTGTCCGTCTGGATTTGTTTCAAGCACTTGGCGGTTTTGACGAACGCTTCTTTGTCTATTTGGAGGACTTAGATTTTTCTTGGCGTTCCAAACAGGCTGGTTGGTCAAGTACTTATTTGGCTAGCGTTCAGGCATTCCACGCAGGCGGCGGAACATCAGACCAAATAAAAGCGCGACGCTTATTTTTTTCATTACAAAGTCGTTTGTTGTACGCCAAGAAACACTTTCCAATTCTTGGTTCCCTCGCGAATTTAGTTGCCACAATGTTTCTTGAGCCAATTTCTCGATGCGCCTTGGCATTTTTCCACCTCTCATGGTCTGGGATCAAGGAAACATGTATTGCCTATTACATGCTTTGGTGTTGGCTACTGCGCCAAACAATACAACCGAATAAGCCATGAAGGCTCATAACTATACTAACTCTCGAATCACATGCCCCACCCAATTCGATTATTAATTCTCTCTAGATACGACACATTGGGGGCGTCTTCTCGCTTGCGTTTATTGCAATATATTCCGTATTTACGTGAAGCGGGAATCCATGTGGATATTTCCGCATTGTTCTCCAACACAATGCTGAAGCGGCGCTATATAACAAGAAATTATCGACTTCAAGACTTGCTAGGTTCATATTGGCGCAGATTTCGTTCTCTTTTGCAAGCTAAAAATTACGATTTAGTCCTGATTGAGAAAGAAGCGTTGCCATGGCTACCCAATTGGATTGAAAGCTTTCTATTAAGAAAGTCCCGTTATCTTTTGGACTTTGATGACGCACAATTTCATAGATATGATGATCATTATTCTAGTTTAATACGTTTTTTTTATTCCACGAAAATTGATCGATTCATAGCACAATCCCACCTAATAATCGCTGGTAATAAATATATCTCGGCTCGCTGCCAGTCCGCTAGTGCGCGATGTATAGAAATTATCCCTACCGTAGTTGATCTAGATAGATATATGCCGAAGCAGATTTATTCTGATCAAAAAGTTCTTAGAATTGTATGGATTGGTACCCCAGAAACAGTTAAATTTCTTAATTTTCTTGCGGGTCCACTAGCCGAACTTGCAAAGCGATATTCGTTCACGCTGCGTGTAATTGGTGCTGGTAACATGATTATGCCTGGGGTACCCATTGAATTATTGCCTTGGAATGCTGATACAGAATATTCGATGATTTCGAATTGTGACATTGGAATAATGCCATTAACTGATACCCCATGGGAGCGTGGAAAATGCGCATACAAACTTATTCAATACATGGCCTGTGCAATTCCCGTTGTTGCGTCCCCTGTTGGAGCTAACAGTGACGTAGTTATAGACGGGGAAAATGGTTTCTTAGCCACATCTGAGGGGGATTGGGTAAAAAAATTAGAGCAGCTACTTGACAATGCGGAACTACGGCAGCGCCTTGGGGCTGCGGGTAGAATGAGAGTTGAGTCAAATTACTGTTTGCAGAAAACGGCAAGCAAATTAATTAACCTAATTACGAAAGCGACAATTTAGCGAAATGTGCGGTTTAGCAGGAATTCTGGGCGGCAAACATGATTTTGAAGATCATCTTAAAGTCATGGCTGCAACTTTACGACATCGAGGTCCTGACGATCACGGCATTTGGTTCGATAACGATGCCCGAGTCGGGTTTGCGCACACTCGTCTATCAATTCTTGATCTCTCAACTGCGGGGCATCAACCTATGCCCTCTGCTAGTGGTCGGTTTATAATTTCTTTTAATGGAGAAATTTATAATCACCTTGATCTACGAACTCAATTGCAAGAAGCCAGTTCAGCCCCAAATTGGCGCGGGCATTCGGATACCGAAACCCTCTTGGCAGGTTTTGAAGCCTGGGGAATAGAAGCCACTGTTCAAAAAACAATCGGCATGTTTGCATTTGCTGTTTGGGACAAACACACACGCACGCTCACGCTTGCCCGCGACAGAATTGGCGAGAAACCACTTTATTACGGCTGGCAAAACGGAACTTTTCTATTTGCTTCCGAACTTAAAGCCATTCAATGTCATCCTAACTTTAGTGGCGATATAAATAGAAACGCTCTTGCCGCATATTTGCAATTTGGAAATGTGCCCGCACCACAATCTATTTACACAGGTATGTCAAAACTAATCCCAGGCACATTACTCACGGTCACTCTTGATGCTGCCAAAGAGTGTATTTCTGTCCCCTACTGGTCTCTGTTAGACGTGGCGCGCAAAGGTCAGCAGGATCCATTTCAAGGCTCTGATTCCGAAGCGCTTGCCCAGTTAAGTTCTAGGCTTTCCACCGCGGTTTTGTCCCAGCAGATCGCTGATGTACCAGTTGGTGCATTTCTATCTGGTGGCATTGATTCGTCGCTAATTATCGCCCTGATGCAATCTCACACAAACAAGCCTATTCTCACATTTACGATTGGGTTTGAAAATGCCCAGTACAACGAAGCCAATTATGCCCGCGCCGTGGCGAATCATTTAGGAACACAACATACGGAACTCATCGTAAACGCGGCACAAGCCCAAGAAGTAATATTTGGACTTTCAACTTTATATGACGAACCGTTTGCAGACTCATCTGCAATACCAACATTTATAGTAAGCAAGCTAGCACATCGCGATGTTAAAGTTTCATTATCTGGTGATGGTGGCGACGAGTTGTTTGGTGGTTACAACCGCTACTCTAATAAAGTTGAAAAAATACCAAGATTTCTGCGGGGGCCGTTGGCTCTAATTTTGAACTCTGCGTCACCGAATACATGGGATCGAGCCGTTTCGTTGGCTAGTCCAGTGCTTCCTAATTCGCTCAAGTTCACTTCCTCTGGCGATAGAGCTCATAAATTAGCATCGGTTCTTCATTGTGATTCGCCTTCTCAATTATACGAACGCTTACTATCACAGTGGCGTGACGCAAATACAACTGTATTGGGTGCAGATTATAAAAGTTCAATTCAGCACTTGTGGCAGCAACTGAGTGATTTTAAATCGAACGAATTGAAAATGATGGTGTGTGACACTTTAGGATATTTGCCTAACGACATTCTTCACAAAGTAGATCGGGCTGCAATGGGCGTTTCTCTAGAAACGCGCGTTCCATTTCTTGACCATCGAGTAATCGAGTTTGCTTGGCAATTGCCACAACACATGAAGATTCGTAATGGTCAAAGAAAGTGGCTCTTACGAGAACTTCTTTTCAAACATGTTCCGCGCGACTTAATTGAAAGACCAAAAACAGGCTTTGGCATTCCTATTGGTGATTGGCTAAGGGGCCCGCTTCGCGACTGGGCTGAGGATTTACTTAGTGAATCCCGATTGCGTCAAGAGGGCTATTTCGACCCAACGCCAATTCGTAAAAAGTGGTCAGATCATCTTTCAGGAAAGCGAAATTGGCAAGAGCCATTATGGACAGTCTTAATGTTCCAGGCGTGGCTAAAAAAATAATTTACTTTATTCGACCCCGAGCGCTCGATTATCGGGGTAGAAGT
>Ga0209086_10001409_pt1 | contig 19633 bp, 8 predicted proteins | sample M_130207_XF_Meta_FD_187312 | JGI IMG/M metagenome (GOLD analysis project Ga0209086, IMG submission 187312) | Freshwater microbial communities from Lake Montjoie, Canada to study carbon cycling - M_130207_XF_MetaG (SPAdes) (version 2) | ecosystem: Environmental > Aquatic > Freshwater > Lake... | reverse complement strand
AAAGCGATTCCCGCATGAAGCGTGCCGACCGACTGCACCGACGCGCCTGCCATGATCCAGCCCGAGACCGCGCCAGTCACAGTGTTGCGCCACACCACATCGTCGTCGCTATCTCCATCGAGATCCGCCATCGCAGCCACTCGCCAAGTTGTGGCGACCGGTGCGGCGTTGGCGATGGCGATGTCCGACACGATTGAAAGTCCGTTCATCATCCAAGCGCGTGCCTGTCCTGCGGCGTTGAGCCAGAGGATGTCAGAGCGGCCGTCGCCATCAAAGTCACCAATGCCCGCATAGGTCAGTCCGAGCGAGTTGCCGATGGCGCCGCCGACAGCCTTGTTGGCGCCGCTCATGATCCATCCGTTGACCTGCCCAGTCAGCGCGTTACGCAGAAGGACATCGGCCTTGCCGTCGCCGGAGATGTCGCCGAGCGCGAGGTACTGCCATTCCGCAGTGATTCCACCGGAAATGAAGCGGTCGTCGATCACATTGAGTCCGCTCAGGCGCCACATGCGAAACGCGCCCGTAGTCTTGTGGCGCAGCAGCACGGAAGTCCGTCCGTCGCCGAAGAGATCGCCCGCGCCTTCGTACTCGTAGGACGCGTCGACTGAATTGCTGAGGATTCCGCCGGAATCGCGCACCAGTCCGTTCATGCTCCACGCCGCGATGTTGCCCGAGGCGGGGCTGAACCACAACATATCGCTTCGGCCGTTGTCGTCGATACTGGTGCGTGCGTAGTCGAGTTTGTAGTGGTAGCCGGCACCGCGATTGGTGGCGCCGTTTGCGGTGGTCGGAGCTCCGACCATGACGCGTTCACCGGCGAGTGCGACGGCGCTGGCGAATCCGCCGAGCGAGGAGCCGGTGGCCGCCGCGAGTTTCGAGCCTTCTTGCCACGATCCGCTGGCCATACGGCGGAAGACACGCGCGCTGCCCGCATCTTCAATACCGCGCACGCTGCTGAGCGGCGATCCCACGATGACGCGATCATCGGCGGCTGAAAGTGCCGCACCGAACGCGTCGCCCGCCGCGATGTCACTCGCAACAAGCCGCGCTTCGAAGGGCCAGCTGGTATCAGTTGCGCGCTGGTAGACGAACGCCGCGCCTGATTGCGCCGACTCTGGTGCGCCAACAAAGGCCCAGTCGCCGACAAGCGTGTTCGAGAGTGCGACCGAGGTTCCAAAGCCGATCGCGCCCGCTTCGCCCGAAGCAAGGCTCACAGCCTGTGACCACGAGCCCGAGGCATTTCGGAAGATGTAGGCCGCGCCCGCGCCGCCCGAACGAGCAGGTGCGCCGATCAGCGCGCGCGAAGAACGCGTCGCCACCGCTGCGCCGAAGCGATCACCAGCAGCGCCACCAGCGGCGCTCAGCTTCGATTGCTCGGTCCAGATGTTTGCGGATGTGTTGCGGAAGATGTACGCCGCGCCGCGATCGATCGCGCCCGCGCCGTCCGCGCCTGGAGCGCCGACCACAACCGTGTCGCCCTTGATCGCGACCGAAGTGCCGAATGCATCACCGAACGCGCCGTCGGAGGCGACCAGCTTGGCGACCTGCGTCCAGCTGGAGCCGATCTTGCGAAAGATGTATGCCGCGCCCTGATCAGCGCTCGCCGCGCCGCCAGCCATCGGTGCGCCAACAACCACGAGACTGCCGTCCACTCCCGTGCTTGTGCCGAAGGCGTCGGCCGCAGCCGAGTCGCTGGCCGCGATCGTCGCGCCAACCAACCAAGTGTTGCTCGAGCCGCGCTCAAAAATCGTTACTGCGCCCGCGCTCGACAGAGCCGCTGGCGCGCCGAAAGCCGCAGTGGAACTATCTCCCGCGACCGCCGCGCCGAAACGCTGGCCCGCCGCCGGGGAAACCGGCGACAGAAGCACGCGCTCACTACGGGCCACCACCTCTTGGGCGAGGGCTGGAGAGGCGAAAAGCGCCAAGGACATCGAGAAGGACAACGAAATCCCGAGACGGACAGGCTGATGAAGAGTCATGTGGTACCTCCTAGGGCGGGTTCGACGACAAACGCTGCCTCGAAACCGGGCTATTCCAGAAGAGCCATCGCGCGGTTCGCTGATACATCAAATCGGTTAAAAAAACGACTCGCCCCACTGAGGGGCGAGTCGCGCAATTTGTGCCTTTGCATAGGGATAAAGCTATCAAGGATTGATGATGCGCCAGTCGAGCGAGGCCCCGCGAATGAACGCGCCCGAGCGCTTAGTCAAGCCGTCCATCAGCCACCCGTTCACATCGCCAGAAGCGGTGTTGCGCCACACAATGTCCGACTTGCTGTCGCCATCAAGGTCGACCAGCGCCGCTAGGTTATAACCAAGCCCAACCGCGCTCGTGATCGTGCCGCCCGAGTTCTTGGTCAGCCCGTTCATGAACCACGCGTTGAGCTGGCCGGTTGAAGTGTTGCGCCAAAGCAGGTCCGCTTTGCCGTCGCCGTCCATGTCCCCCAAGCCCGATGGCGCCCAGTCGCCGAACACGGGGCCAGCGCCGCTGATGTCTCCCTGCGCCTGAATCGTCAGGCCGTTCAACAGCCAGCCGCTCACGACATTCGAGGTGTTGCGCCAGAGCAGGTCCGCGTCGCCGTCGCCGTCGAGGTCGCCCGCGCCGAGGTAGGTCAGGCCGGTCGTCGGGCCAATCTCGCCACTCGCGAGCTTGATCAGGCCGTGCATGAGCCAGCCGTACACCTTGCCGGTCGTGCCGCTCTTCCACAGGATGTCATCGTTGCCGTCGTGATCGAGGTCGAAGACGCCGAGCAATCGATATTCCTGCGGCACCACACCCGTCACCGTGCCACTCTCAACCACCACCGTGCCTGCGAGCAACATGGCCTTCACGGCGCCAGTGGTCAGGTTGCGCAGCACGATGTCCGAGCGGCCATCGCCGTCAAGGTCGCCGATTCCGCCAAAGTCGAATCCAGTGGGGCAGGTTTCCGTCAGCAGCCCGCCCGCGGTCCGCGTAAGGCCCGACATAAACCACACCGAGAATTGTCGCGAGCTCGGGTTGAACCACGCCACATCGCCCATGCGATCGCCATCAAGGTCGCCGATCGGCGTCAGTTGGCAGGTGTCGGGAATCCCGTCGAGGTTGATGTCGGCGATCAGGCCAGAGGCCAGTTCGCACGAATCAGGAGTGCCGTTGTCGTTGCAGTCGGCCGAGTCGTACAGGTAGTTGAAGCTCGTTTTTGCCGCAGAAGTTGGGCATTCCGTCGCCGAAACCAGCGTGCTCGCGCTCAGCACAAATGTCGCCGATCCCTCGTCGAGCATGCTGTTGAACATGGCCGACGGAAGGAAGATCGTTTCCTTCTGGAAACTCGCCGGGCAGTTCGCACCACCCTGCAGGAAGATGTAGTCGATCACTTGTCCGTTGAAGGTCAGCGTGAGGTATTCACCGGGCGAGCCGAGATCGGCCTTGACCTCGACCTCCACGGTCACATCACCGACGGCGTTGGGAAGGTCGCCCGCGGTCACGGTCACGGTGCTCGCAGAGGAGAACGGCGACACCGTCGAACTCTCGTGTGTGGAAACGCCGGTTTCGCATGAATCGATGCGAAGGTCGCCGTTGCAGTCGAGTGTCGGCGTCGCTTCGATCTGCGCGAGGTCAGGCGTTCCATCGATATTGCAATCGCGGGTGAACATCACTCCGGCAAAGTTCAGACCCAACTGAAAGTCGGCGTACAGCGAGGAAATCGGGGTGGCGGGCACGATGTCCAGATCGTTGGAAGTGTTGCCCCAGACCACAGGCACATCGTCCGAACGCCGCGCGCCAATGGTGTAGCCGTGCGCTCGCAGCGATAGGTAAGTCTGGCCAACACCGAGCGCGGGCACGACCTGCTGCAGGAGCGAATTGTCGCCAGTGACCTGCACCGTGCCGTTCGAAAGCAAGAACGCCGTGGTGTTCCAGCCGCACTTCACACTGCTCACGAGGATCCCGAAGGGCAGAGTCGGCGGCGTCTGTTCGCCCTCGGAATTGTCGCCCCAGAAGATGAGCGAGCCGTCGCCGAGCAGTGCGACCGCATGATCGAGCCCGCCCGAAAAATCCTCAGCGCGTCCGCCCAACACAGGCACGGTCGATTGGCCGAAAGTGTTGTCGCCCCAGGCATACAGGTCGCCGTTGAGGTCGCGGGCAATGGTGAAGTTCGCACCACAGGTCACGGAGTCAAAGGGAAGCGGGTGCACGGGGACAGTGCACTGCCCGAAAGTGTTCGAGCCTACGCAGACCACATCTCCGCCAGTGCGCAGCAGGGCGGTATGGTTCGATCCCGCGGAGATTCCGGTGTAGCGAACGCCGCCCGTCAGCGCGGGCGCGGCGGCCTGGCCCGATGAGTTCAGTCCCCAGCCATGCACCGAATCGCCTGGATACACGATCGCCATGCCGTGGTAGTCGCCAAGCGTGAAGGCGGTGAAAGCCTCGGTGAACGCGGGGTCGAGCCCGTCCTCGGCGCCGTTGGTGCTCGCGCCCCAGCCGATGATCGGGGTGATGTCGTCGGCGAAAGCCGGAAGGGCGATGGCGCTAGCGCAGAGCGCGGCGATTCCCAGACGCGCAGTGGTGAGGCGGACGGTGCAGAGCTTTGATTGATTCGTCATGGTTCTTTCCAGTGGTCCGCTGTTGGCGCGGGGGTTGGATGTATCGGCCCGACCGCGGGATTTGCCACACCCGGCGAACGGGGGTTTCCGGAGCTTTTGTCCGAGGTTGGCCCCGGGCACCCTGCGGGGTGGGCGCAAAGGGACGCCAGAACCGCTCGGGCGGTTCGCCAGCCAAGCCAGACCCAGCACAAACGGCAAAAACAAAGCCGCCCTTCGTCGCGGAGACGAAGGGCGGCGGGTTCGGAAGAGTCCGAGATGAATCTATTACTTGATGTTCGCCCAAGAGGTCTCTGCCGCGCGGATGAAGCCGCCCGAGCTCTTGACCAGGCCGTTCATCAGCCAGCCGTTCACATCACCGTTGAGGTTGCTGCGCCAGAGGATGTCGCGCTTGCCGTTGCCGTCGAGGTCTGGGGTCGCGATGATCTTCCAACCGGCTCCGACCGTCGTTGAGATGTAGCCACCGGTGCGGCGGCCGAGGCCGTCCATGAGCCAGCCCGACACGAGGCCGAGGGATTCATGGTGCCACACAACATCCGAGCGACCGTCTCCGTCGAGGTCAGCGACTCCGGCAGTCTTCCAGCCGTTACCCGGGGCGCAGGCGTTGGCGATGGCGCTCTGCAAAGAGATCGCCAGTCCATCCATCTGCCAGCCGTAGACGGCCGTTCCGCCGTCCTGCCAGAGAAGGTCGTCCTTGCCGTCGGCATTGAAGTCGCCGACGCCGAGGAACTTGAGCCCCGTCGACGAGCCGATGTGGCCGCCGGCGATCTTGACCAGTCCGTCCATGAGCCAGCCGCGGACTTCGCCCGTCGAGCTGTTGCGGAGAATGCAGTCCGCGCGGCGGTCGCCGTTGAGATCGCCCATGGCAATGATGTCCCAGGCCGAGTCAAGCGGACCCGAGATGTAGCCCTGTTGCGCGACGGCGGTGTTGTTCATGATCCACGCCGCGAAACGGCCAGTGGATTCTTCGCGCCAGATGAGGTCGGAGCGGCGGTCGGCATTGAGGTCGCCTGTTCCGCGCGGCTTGAGGCCGGTCGGATCAAGCGTGGTGTAACGGCCAGCGATGCGGGTCAGGCCGTCCATGTTCCACAGCGTCGACTTGCTCGCGCCCGCATTGAACCAAGGCACATCGGACTTGCCGTCGAGGTTGAAGTCGTCGCGCACCATTGCCGGCACTGCGGCCAGCGGCGCATCAAACTGCACATGATCGATCGCGAGTGGGATGATCGACGACACCGTGATGGTGTCGACGCCGATCAGATTCTCAAGACCGATGAACAGATCGTCGGTGGCATCGTTCGCCTCGCTCAGAACCTCGACAACCATCGATTCGGTCGTCGAATCCGCGAAGTACACCGTGATGGTGACGGGCGCTGGGAAACCTATGCCGCTCGAATCAGTGACCACGAATCCAACGCGCGTCGGTGCGCTTCCCAGGGCTTTCGCCGAGAAGCTGATCGATGCGAAGCCGGGGTCAAACGGATCCCAATTTCCAATCGTCAGGCTCTTCCCCAACGCGCCGTTGCCGTCGAGCGAAGCGTCGTCGGCATCGACGGAATTACCGAGACCGATCGTTGTCGATCCAGTCGCGATCGTCATTCCTGGTTGGGGCAGACCTTCAAAGTTTTCCACCAACAGCGTCGCTGTGGGGAAGGTGCTGTCCGCGATTGAGCGGTAGCCCGACACATAGGTCCATGTGGCTCCAGCGAGTGAGGCTGAAGTAGCGATTGAGCACGAAAGGACCGCGGCAACGACGCCGAGGCTACGAATATTCTTCGCGTTAGAAGTCCAATTTTTCATCTGTGTTCTCCTCTTCCAGGTCCCGGTTCGAAACAACCTGTTCTCCCTCCGCGGAGATCAGGTCGCGATTTCATTCTGTTGTCCATGCAGCAACAGCCGCTGGACAACATGAAGTCTTCCTTGACCTCAACGCAAGAGTTCCCTCTGCCGAGATCCTAAGCGAAGCCGCACTGGCTCGCTCGGAAGGTATCGCATGCTGATTGTGTCATGAACAATGAGTCTGTCCATCCATCCGTGACAGTTTGCTGCAGTGATTTGCTCTCGCAAACGCACAGATCGCACAGACCGCGCAGACCTCACAGATCGCACAGGCCGCACAGACCGCACAGACGAACTCGTTGCTCAGCCGACCTCGCCCATCGGGCCAAGGCCTAGGTCGCGCATCTTCCGATAAAGCGTAGTGCGGTTTATGCCGAGGCTCGCCGCTGCCTTCGATCGGTTCCAGTTCTGTGCAGCGAGCGCGGCGAGCACGGCGGCGCGCTCTGGATTGCGCATCGAGTCGGCGAGCGTCTGCGAAGACGGCGCGATGGAGTTTGCCTCCGGGCGAGAGATGGGGATCGGCCGAGTCTCCGCCTCAGGAGCGTCGAGGCGGCCGGGACCGCTCGCCGAAACTTCCAGCGCCTTGCCTATTCGCTCGGGCAGATGCTCGTCGCCGATCCATGCGCCCTCGCACATGATGGTCGCGCGCTCGATCGCATTCTCGAGTTCGCGGACGTTACCGGGCCACGCATAGCGCCGCATCGCCGCGGCCGCCCCCGGAGTGAAGCCCAGGATCGTGCGACCAAGGTCTGCGGTCTTTCCGCGCAGAAAGTGTTCCGCAAGCACCATGGTGTCGTTGGGTCGATCGCGCAGCGGCGGAAGTTCGATCGGCAGCACATGCACGCGATAGAAGAGGTCCTGGCGGAAACGGCCGTCCTCCACCAGTCGCTCAAGTGGCTGGTTCGAGGCCACGATCACGCGCACATCTACTTCGATGGTGTCATCGCTTCCGACCGCCTCAAACTTGCGTTCCTGCAGCACGCGCAGCAGTTTCAGCTGCATCGTCGACGACGCCGAATTGATCTCGTCGAGAAAGATCGTTCCACCATTGGCGGCAAGAAATCGGCCCTTCTTGTCTGCGATCGCACCAGTGAATGCGCCTTTTACATGGCCAAACAGCTCGCTTTCCAGCAGCGTTTCCGGAATCGATCCACAGGCGAGTTCGATGAACGGCATTCCTGCGCGGGGAGATGCGCGGTGAATCGCGCGCGCCAGGAGGCTCTTGCCTGTGCCCGATTCCCCGTGAATCAGCACTGTCGAACGGACCCGGCTCGCGGCACGAGCGAGTTCAAGCGCGCGCGCTAGACGGGGATCGCTTCCGATGACGGATTCGAGCGCTGCGCCCGTTGACGGCGCCGGCGGTTGGGCGGCTCCGGTTTCAAGGGCGGCGCGGTTGGTCGCCCGGGCGACGGCCTGCGCCAGTTCCGGCGCGCCAAACGGCTTAACCAACACATCGGCTGCACCGGCGCGAATCCACTCAATCGCGCGAGCCGCAGTGATGTCGGCGCCGCTCGCGATGACCGCCGAACGCGGCGACGCGGCACGAACCGAGCGAAGCAAGTCGACCAGATCGCGATCACGACCGCCGAAGTCCGCCACCAGCACGCCACCGCCAATCGATCGCAGGGCATTGATCGCATCATCAACCGTTGCCATCACCTCGCATGGGTAGCCGAGCGCGCCCATCGAACTCCGTACAGCAGCCGCGGCATAGGGATCAGGATCGAGCACAAAGACTCGCACCTGCCCACTCGCCGTGGCGGAGTGTTCGATTGCATGCTTCTCATTCACCGTGGCAACGCTCCAAGTACTGTTTTGTCCATCGGTTCGACTGGCGTGCCTTCCAAGGAGCGGCATTGGTTTCGTGGCGCGAACTCGTTATCTGGACTGGTATCACTCGCCCAACCGACACCGTCGATCCGCGCCCACTTTGGCCGACTTCTTGCGAGTTGCAGGAAATTGGCACGATGGGCGGTCATACTGCGCGATCTGCGTCGTTGGGCGCGGCGCCCTTACCTGGGGCGCAGATGGAATCTTTGGCGGTGGCAGCGCGGCGATCGCCGTCGCGCCCGCGCGCCGCTCGCCGTAAGTTTGGAGCCAAAAACATGCTCAATCAGCTCGCCTCCGTCAGTCTCCGTTGCGCGATATTCGCCGTAACAACGCTCTTCGCCACCGAGTCGATCGTGCTCGCGCAGACCCCGCCGACCAATCCGCAGCAGGGTGGTGGTCAGCAGGGTGGCGGTCAGCGCCGTGGTGGCGGCATGGGTGGCGGCATGGGTGGCGGCATGGGCAACATGTTCGGCGGCGGTCAGCGTGGTGGCGGTGGTGGCGGCATGGGCCGAGGCATGCAAGACCTTCGCGAAGCCCTCGAAGCTGACTTTCAGCGCCGCGATGTCCCAATCTTCGTCCGTCAACTCACCTTGACCGAGGACCAGAGCATCGTGCTCGAGAACCTCTTCGTTGACTACGAGGCGACTTTCCAGCCCGAGAGCGAAGCCATCATGACCTCGATGACCGACATCGGTCGCAACATGATGCAGTCCTTCATGACTCCCGAGCGTCAGAAGCAGATGCAAGACACCTGGCAGAACATGCAGAAGGAAATGCAGGACGCCGAAGCCGCCAACGGTCCGATGGACGACAATGCGCGCCGCGCCTTCTTCCGCGAGCGCATGCAGAAGGCCACCGCGGAATTCGCCAAGCAGTCTGAGGCTTCCGGTCTCGACGCTGAAGTGAAGGCCGCCATGGGCGAACTCCTCACCAAGATGGAAGCATGGCAGACGCGCAAGGCGCTGCTTCGCACGGGTTTCACCGATGGAATGAAGGCGGTCCTCGACGACGATCAGTTGTCCAATTGGCCCGCGTTCGAGCGCTTCCTGATCCGCGAGAAGACCCTTCCGCGCGGTCGTATCTCTGGCGAGAATCTCAACCTCTTCTTCGTGGTCGACGAGCTGCGCATGCCGCCGGCTGAATTCGCCAAGCTCGAGCCCATCTTCAACGATTACGAGACTCGGCTCGATTCGACGCTGCGCGCTCGCAACACCTATGTCGAGGAGTCGATGCCGCGCATCTTCAAGGCGATGCAGAGTTCCGATTCAAGCGACGCCGGCCGCATCTTTAAGCGTCAGGCCGAACTGCGCTCCGCGGTGCGCGATGTCAATGAGGAGTTCCGCAAGTCGATGGTCGCCGCTCTCGGCGAATCAGTTTGGTCCAAGTCGCTCGACAAGGCCATCCACGAATCCGGTTGGGACCGCATCTATCGCGCCACCGGAACCGCAAGCATGTTCGAAGCCGCGATGAAGATCGAAGGGCTCGACCCAGCGGTGCTTCAGGCCGTGACGGACCTCTACGGTTCGTACCGCATCGAGCTCACGCCGCTCAACGATCGTCTGAAGAATCTCTCCCGTACCGAGGAGCCTGACCAGATCGTCCGTGACGGCGAGCGTTTCGTGAGCATGATGAGCCAGGGCATCGCGGGAATGGCCCGCAACATGGGTCCGGGCGCCGATCAGCCCCGTGAGGACCCGATGCGCAAGGTCTACGACGAGCGCAACGACCTCGGAACCCGCTACGAGGACCGCTTGAAGGCGCTGCTCACCCCCGATCAGTTCGAGAAGCTTCCCCGTGGCCGCGGCGGCCGTGGCAATGGTGGTCCTGGTGGTCAGGGCGGCGGCAACTTCGACCCGCAGGCGCTCATCGAGCGTCTCCCCGAAGAGCAGCGCAAGCAGTTCCTCGAAGCCGTTGACAAGAACAAGAACGGCAAGATCGACGACGACGAGCAGCAGGGCGTGCGTGACTACATGCGCCAGCAGTTCGGCAATATGCGTGGCGGTCAGGGTGGCGGCGGCGGACAAGGTGGCGCAGGCGGCGCAGGTGGCGGACGCCGCGGTGGTCGCGGTGGCGCAGCGGGTGGCGCGGCAGGCGGCGCACCGGCCGGCGAGGTCTAACTCACGCCGCAACAAATCGATCTCTATCACGGCGCGCGCGGATTCCGCGCGCGCCGTTCATTTTGCCGCCCGTTATCCTGCGCCCGATGAACGCTGCAACGCAGGACGCGCGCCTGAACCATCTCGCCGCGCTCGCCGCTCGATGCGCGCCCGTCGCTCCTCCGAGCGAGCAAGGGCTCGTGACGACCATGGAGGCTCTGCGCGCGCTGATCTTTCCGCAACTGCGCGCAGCAAACACAACAGGCGACGCCGCCGCGCAGCAAGTCACGCGCGGATTTTCCACACTCATCGCCGAAGCGTTCGCTGCCAGCGCCAGCCACGATGACGGGAACGCCGCGGACCAGTTTTTCGCGATGATTCCAGCGATTTCTGAGCGTCTCGACGCCGATGTCAAGGCCGCGTTTGACGGCGACCCCGCCGCGCGCAACAACCTTGAGATCGTGGTGTGCTACCCCGGCATCCGCGCCCTCACCGTGCACCGCTTCGCCCACGAGCTCGACGCGCTGGGTGTTGCGCTTCTGCCGCGCATGATGGCCGAGTACGCGCACCGCGAAACCGGAATCGACATCCATCCGCGGGCAAACATCGGTGACGCGCTCTTCATCGATCACGGCACTGGCGTCGTGATCGGCGAGACCGCCACGATCGGCAACCGTTGCCGCATCTACCAAGGCGTCACGCTCGGCGCCAAGAACTTCGATCGCGAGCCCGATGGTTCGATGCGACGCGGCTACAAGCGCCATCCCACACTCGAGGACGATGTCGTTGTGTACGCAGGCGCGACCATCCTCGGCGGCGACACCGTCATCGGCAAGGGTTCCGTTGTTGCGGGCGGAGTGTTCCTCACCAAGAGCGTGCCTCCAGGCCATGTCGTCACCGGGCCTAAGCTCGATCTGCGCATGATTTCCATGGGCGGGACGATCTAGCGTGGGAAGTATTCGCCAACGGCTTGTCCTGTCCATCGGCGTGCTCGGATTCGCGAGCGGTTTGCCCAATGTGCTGCTGAACGACACGCTTTCGGCGTGGCTGTCCGATCTCGGATTCAAGCCGACCGACATCGGGCTGTTCTCCCTCATCACCCTTCCATACGGGCTCAAGCTTCTGTGGGCGCCGCTGCTCGATCGCTATCCCGCGCCGGGCTTTGCGTGGCTTGGACTGCGGCGCGGATGGATCGCGCTCTTCTGCGCGCTCCTCGCGATCGGCTTCGGCGTGTTGGCATGGGTTGGACCGATGGATGCAGATTCATCTATTTTCCCAGCCATAATCGCCGGTCTCGCCATCGCAGTGCTCTCCGCCTCGCTTGACGCCGCCGTCGACGCCCATCGCACCGCCAGCGCAAGCGGCGGCGAAGAAGGTCCGGCCGCGAGCGCGTTTGTGCTCGGCTATCGCGTCGCGTTCGTCTCGATCGGAGCGGCGGTGCTCATGTTGCACGCCAAGATCGCGTTGCTGTTCGGGCCTGTCGGCGATCCTGTTGCGCGGGCGCTCGCGTGGCGCTTGGCAATTGCCGTCGGCGGCAGCACGATGCTTCTGGGCATCGGTGGGGCGTTGCTCGCGCCAGAGCCGTCGCAACTGCGCAGACCAGAAACCCTCGCCGCCGCCGTCTTCCAACCATTCGTCTCGTTCTGGCGCTCGCTGGGAAAGCGCGTGGCGATTGTGTTCTTCGTGGCGCTGCTGTTCCGCTTGCCCGACCTGCTCGGTAACAAAATGACCATGCCCTTCCTCAGACAGGAAATGGGCTTTGAAATAGCGGAAATCGGAACGATCCGCCAACTGCTCGGATTCACCATGACGATCATCGGCGCAGTCGTCGGGGGCGTCTGCGTGAAGCGGTGGGGGCTCTTCTGGTCGCTCGTTGTGTTTGGAATCCTGCAGGTCGCGTCTAACGGCGGATATCTCGTCCTAGCCGCGTCGGGCAAGTCAATCCCCGTGTTTGCTGGCGTGGTTGTTGTCGAGAATCTCTGCAACGGCCTAGTGAGCGCGGCATTCGTCGCCTACTTCATGACGCTCTGCGAACCGCGCTTCGCGGCCGCCCAATACGCCATCCTCTCCGGCCTGATGTATCTCGCTGGATCCATCGTCGGCGCAGTCAGCGGCGTCCTGGTTACGCAGTACGGTTACAGCGGATTTTTCATACTTTCGATTGTGGTCGGCATCCCGCCACTTCTCGCGCTCCCGTGGGCGATGCCTCGGCGAGCGCAAGGAAACAGCCTGCAAAACGCGGCCTGATCGAGCATGGTCGTCGGCTCTATACTCGGCGCTTCGCCTGTACAGGACCATACGACCATGACGCAAACGACGAACACCAACGATCGCTACCGCGCGCGCACCGCGCTCGAAACCGCCTACGGAACCAAGCATTACTACCGCCTCGATGCGCTCGCGCAATTCGGCGACTACAAGAAGCTCCCGATTTCGATCCGCGTGCTCCTTGAAAGTTGTCTGCGCAACTACGACGACTTCATCGTCACCGAAGAGCACCTCAAGGCGCTCATGAGTTACGACGCGAAGAGCGTGGGCGAGAACGAGATTCCGTTCATGCCTGGCCGCGTTGTTCTGCAGGATTTCACGGGAGTTCCTTGCGTTGTCGACCTCGCCGCTATGCGCGCGGCGATGAAGCGACTCGGCGGCGACCCGAAGAAAGTCAATCCGCTTGTTCCCTGCGACCTCGTCATCGATCACTCGGTGCAGGTCGACGCGTTCGCATCCGGCATCGCGCTCACCATCAACGGCGAGAAGGAATTCGAGCGCAACATGGAGCGCTACGAGTTCCTGAAGTGGGGCCAAGGAGCGTTCTCGAACTTCTCCGTGGTTCCCCCAGCCACCGGCATCGTTCACCAGGTCAATCTCGAGTTTCTTGCCAAGGTTGTGTGGGAGAAAGATGGCGTCCTTTACCCCGATTCGCTGGTAGGAACCGACTCGCACACCACCATGATCAACGGCCTGGGCGTCGTCGGCTGGGGCGTGGGCGGTATTGAGGCCGAGGCAGTGATGCTCGGCCAGCCGATCTACATGCTGATTCCCGAAGTCGTGGGCGTGAAGCTCGTTGGAAGGTTGCCCGAGGGCGTCACTGCGACCGATCTTGTGCTGCGCGCCACCGAAATGCTGCGAAAGCACGGCGTGGTGAACAAGTTCGTCGAGTTCTTCGGCCCCGGCCTCGCCGAGATGCCGCTGGCCAACCGCGCCACCATCGCCAACATGGCACCCGAGTACGGCGCAACCGTGGGCTTCTTTCCCGTCGATGAACAAACGCTCGCATATCTGCGCCTTTCCAGTCGTCCCGAGGCGCTGGTCAAGACAGTTGAGGCCTACGCCAAACTCAACGGCTTCTGGCGCGAAGACGATTCGAAGGTCGTGTATTCGAGCGAAATCACGCTCGATCTCTCGACGATCGTGCCGTCATTGGCCGGGCCTTCGCGGCCGCAGGATCGCGTCGCGCTGACCGAGATGCAAACATCCTGGCGCCGCGACCTCGGCAAGCTTTACAACAAGGGCGCAACCGCTGCCACCCCGAATGCCACCACCATGACCTCGGTCGATGGTGTCAGCGTGCGCGATTCCGATGGCAATGAGTACCAGTTGAAGCACGGAGCGGTGGTCATTGCAGCGCTCACCAGTTGCACCAACACCTCCAACCCAAGCGTCATGATCGCCGCCGGCCTGGTCGCACAGAAGGCCGCAGCGCTCGGTTTGACCCGCAAGCCGTGGGTCAAGACATCGCTTGCGCCCGGATCAAAGGTCGTCACTGAGTATCTGAACGCCGCGGGTTTGACCAAGTCGCTCGATGCGCTCGGTTTCAATACCGTCGGATATGGCTGCACAACCTGCATCGGCAATTCGGGTCCGCTGCCCGAACACATCGGACGCGCGATCAAGGAAGGCGATCTCGCCGTCGCCAGCGTCCTCTCCGGCAATCGAAACTTCGAGGCGCGTGTTCACCAAGATGTCAAGGCCAACTACCTCGCCTCGCCGCCGCTGTGCGTCGCGTACGCGATTGCGGGCACCATTGACATCGACCTGCAGAAGGATCCGCTGGCAACGACCAAGGGCGGCAAGCCGGTGTACCTCAAGGACATTTGGCCCAGCGCCAAAGAAGTCGAAGACGCGGTGCACCAGTTCGTGACTCGCGCCCAGTTTGAGCGGGAATACGCCGATGTTTTCAAGGGATCCTCCGACTGGCAGAAGATCGCGACCGGCGCTGGCGAGATGTACGACTGGAACGCGAAGTCGACTTACATCCAAGAGCCGCCATTCTTCGTTGAGATGAAGAGGGAGCCCGGGATCATTGCGTCGGTTTCGGGCGCGCGCTGTCTTGCGAAGTTGGGCGACTCGGTGACGACCGACCACATCTCTCCGGCAGGCGACATCAAGAAGGATGGTCCGGCAGGCAAGTTTCTCATCGAACACGGTGTGGCTCCGGCCATGTTCAACAGCTACGGCTCGCGTCGTGGCAACGATCGCGTCATGACGCGCGGAACTTTCGCCAACACGCGCATCAAGAATGAGCTTGCACCTGGAACCACTGGCGGCGTGACGATGGACTTTACCGACGGCGTGGTGAAGCCGATCTTCGACGCGAGCATGAACTACAAGGCGAAGAATATTCCGCTGGTTGTCCTTGCAGGAAAGGACTACGGCATGGGCTCGTCGCGCGATTGGGCGGCGAAGGGCACGCTTTTGCTCGGCGTCAAGGTCGTCATCGCCGAGAGCTACGAACGCATCCATCGTTCGAACCTGGTTGGCATGGGAGTTCTGCCATTGACCTTCCTGGAAGGTCAAACGCGCGAAACCCTCGCGCTTCGCGGCGATGAGACTTTCAGCGTGAACATTCCGACCGACCTGAAAGCACGACAACTCATTCAGGTGGTGGCCACACGCCCCGACGCCACGAAGGTCGAGTTCGCCACCCGTTGTCGAGTCGATACTCCCGTCGAGGTCGAGTACTACCGCAACGGCGGAATCCTGAACACGGTGCTTCGCAAAATGATGAAGTGATTCCGAAGTGTTCGCAGCGAGCTATCCCACACGGGGCGCAACGGCGCTCCGTGTTTTTTTGTGGAATGGCTGCAAAACATGCATATTTTCCGAAGCCGCCGTCGCGGGTGGTAGCGTCTTGCAGATCAAAAACCCAGGAGGTGGACATGCGGGAATCGAAAAAAGATGTTGGGGGACAGTCTCGAACGCGCGAACTCGCCCGCGCGATGCGTGATGTGCAAATTCAGGCGAAGGACATGCGTCGTCGCGCGCGCGTGCAAAGGAAGGCATCCATGCTCGGTTGGCTCGAAGCATCGATGCTCGGCCATCGCATGCCATCGGCCGCAGGGCTCATCGCCGACGCTCAATGGAAGCGTGATGAAATCAACGCCTACTGCTGGCGCTGCGCTACTACGCGCGCTCCGTTTGAAGATCTCGAGCGGGGATGCGCGGAATGCCGCGACCGGCCGCTGGGAATTCACGGTGTTGCTTTGCGCGCAACGGTGAGACTTGGTCGCTACGCACCGCCGCTATCTCAATGGGTTCCAGCGATCAAGCAAAGAGCTTGGAGAGATATGGGCATCACGCTCGGCCGTGAACTCGGGATGCAGGTCGTTGACGCGCTCACTGAAGGCAAACTCGCGCGTCCTGATGTGGTCGTAGCGGTTCCAGTGCACTGGGCTCGAAGAATGCTCCGCGGAATCGACCATTGCGAAATCATTGCTCAAGAGGTCGCGCGGCTCACGGGGCTTCCCATGGCGTCGCCGCTGAAAGCGCGTCTTGCGCTGCGGCAAACCGGTTCTTCGCGCGAATCACGATCGGACAACCAGGGGCGGTTTCTGTCCCGCCGTCAGACTTTGGACAGGAATCAAAGCCACGTGTTGGTGGTCGACGATGTCCGAACCACCGGTAGCACCTTGCGGGAAGTCGCCAGGGCGCTCAAGCAGCAGGGAGCCACCGATGTCACCCTCGCGGTGTGCGCCGCCGCGGATCCTCCACGGCGAAACGCCATGCTTCGACAGTAAATGGCGATTGAGGATGTGGATAAGTTCTGAAACAGGGCCCAGGATCGTCCGAGAATGTGGTATCTTTGAGGTGCCGGATAGCGGAAGTTCTCCCCGCGTCTGAATAACCTATATTCTCGGACGCCAAATCGACGATTTGAAGTGGTTCTCGGGCGCGTGGCGGAACGCTCCTGAAAACCTCGCAAAATCACCGACACCGACGCGCCCAAGGGGGTTGACAGCGTCTTGACTTTCGCTAAGATCCCCGACCCGAGACTGATTCAGTTTCGGGTCGCGGTGCGAACCGCGCTTCTCTTTGACAAGTCAGCAGTTGGAATGCCGCGAGGATGTTTCGCGCAGGATGATGGTCACGGCCATCATCTGAAGCGCTATTTGGCTGTCACTTCGGTGACGGCAGATGAACATCCTTCGTGATGCCAAAGACAATGATCAATTCCAAGATCGCTGTCAGACGAGGCGCGATGCAAATCGTGTCCTCGCTGGTAGTGATGTTCATCAGAAATCGGTGGATTTGCCGTCCACCACTCTCAGAATGGAAATGAGAGACGACCGGCCGGCACAGCTAAAGAGTTGTGTCGGTTTGGCCGGGCAAACCTTCAACGGATACGCAGCGTAAGCTGCTTAAAACTTATTGAAGAGTTTGATCCTGGCTCAGATTGAACGCTGGCGGCATGGCTAAAACATGCAAGTCGAACGCGTGTAGCAATACACGAGTGGCGAAAGGGCGAGGAATAGATTCCTACGTACCCCGGAGTCAGGGATAACCATCGGAAACGGTGGCTAACACCTGATGATCTCGAAAGAGCAAAGTTTACGCTCTGGGAGCGGGGAATCTCCTATCAGGTAGTTGGTGAGGTAATGGCTCACCAAGCCTTAGACGGGTAGCGGGTGTGAGAGCACGGCCCGCCGCATCGGGACTGAGACACTGCCCGGACTCCTACGGGAGGCTGCAGTAACGAATCTTCCGCAATGCACGAAAGTGTGACGGGGCAATGCCGCGTGTGGGATGAAGCCCCTCGGGGTGTAAACCACTGTCAGGGTCTAGGAACACAATGACCATACCCAAAGGAAGCACCGGCTAACTCTGTGCCAGCAGCCGCGGTAATACAGAGGGTGCGAGCGTTAATCGGAATTACTGGGCTTAAAGGGTCCGTAGGCTGGGCTGTAGGCGTCGAGTGAAATACCACGGCTCAACCGTGGAACTGCTCGGCGAACCACAGCTCTTGAGGCGAGCAGAGGCGATCAGAACGATAGGTGGAGCGGTGAAATGCGTAGATATCTATCGGAATGCCGAAGGTGAAGACAGGTCGCTGGGCTCGTCCTGACGCTGAGGGACGAAAGCGTGGGGAGCAAACGGGATTAGATACCCCGGTAGTCCACGCCGTAAACAATGCGCACTGGGTCGGAGGGGTTTGACGCCTTTCTGGCCGAAGCAAAAGTGTTAAGTGCGCCGCCTGGGGAGTACGGTCGCAAGGCTAAAACTCAAAGGAATTGACGGGGGCTCACACAAGCGGTGGAGCATGTGGCTTAATTCGAAGCAACGCGAAGAACCTTATCCCAGGCTTGACATCCAGGTATTAGTCCTATGAAAGTAGGATAACAGTCGCAAGACCGGAACTTGGACAGGTGCTGCATGGCTGTCGTCAGCTCGTGCTGTGAAGTGTCGGGTTAAGTCCCTCAACGAGCGAAACCCCTATTGTTAGTTGCTAACAGGTAATGCTGAGGACTCTAGCGAGACTGCCGGTGTCAAACCGGAGGAAGGTGGGGATGACGTCAAGTCCTCATGGCCCTTATGCCTGGGGCTGCACACGTGCTACAATGGTGAATACAGAACGATGCAAGACCGCGAGGTGGAGCAAATCGCTTAAAGTTCACCCCAGTTCAGATAGGAGGCTGCAACCCGCCTCCTTGAAGTCGGAATCGCTAGTAATCGCGGATCAGCTACGCCGCGGTGAATATGTTCCTGAGCCTTGTACACACCGCCCGTCAAGTCATGGGAGCTGGCAGCGCCCGAAGCCGCGCAAATTCATGCGTGTCCACGGCGAGGCTGGTGACTGGGACTAAGTCGTAACAAGGTAGCCGTAGGGGAACCTGCGGCTGGATCACCTCCTTTCTAAGGGAATATACTTAGGCACGTGCTCGGAGTAATCCGAGTCGTGAATCCGTCAAGACAACCTCGCTCCGAACGATGTAAATCGTAGGAATAGTCATCTGGTGACAGGTGATAAAGGTATCCAACTGCTGCTTGATATATAAGCACCCGGCCTCGCGTCTCACGCGAGGCCGGTTGCATTTTTGCGTTTTGCATTGCGAGAGATGAGCGCTCCGCATCCCCTGAACCGACGCGAGCTTGAAGGCAATGGCTTTGCATGCCTGCCACCTGGTTGGACCCTAGTTGGACCCTAGTTGGACCCTAGTTGAACATGGTCACGCCACTGGATTCCATTCAAAGGGGCGCCCCAGGGAAGCCGTTTCGGACGCGAGCTTTATTCCTGCTCAGTAGCGCAATTCACGGCAGCCGCACTCTCATCAGCAGGGTTGCCGGTGGCTATAGGTAAAAAGCAAAGCGCGAGTCGCTCTTTCGAACGGCTCGCGCTAGGTAGGACTTACGAGTCCTACATTTCGGTTCGGAAGGGCTGTTCGAAGGGCTGTCCATCCCATTCGAAGCCACTATCCGTACATATTTTGCTCCACCGATGTCCAGTCGGCGCAGCGGGTCCCTGTCTTGCACGCCGGTGTCCAGTCGGCGGCGGTCCTGTCTGAAGGGAATAGACGGTCCGCGCAAAATTTTGCGCAGACGGCGGACTATTCGGGAAAAACGCCATCCCGCCCATGACATCAACCTGCCCCAATTGGGGAGTACGCCTCACAAAATCGAGGTTGCGGCGTGCTTAAATACGGATATCCTTATCCTTTTAGATTGTTTATCACGCAATCAGATAGGGGAATCATCCCTGATTCATTGGTTGCGGCGATCAAAGAGCATATTTACGGATCTTGATATCGCTTTTCGACACTGATTCTCGCTCGGATAAGGAACATGATGGCAAGTCGTTCAACTACTTCGTCGACCGTCCCCAATTCTTCGAATCGCGAAGGGGGCGGCCTTCTCAGCACGGCACTTGAGCGCTTTAGTTACGACGACGCGGTGGTGAGATGCTTCATGGGCGCTTCGGTGCTTTGGGGCATCGTCGGCATGTTGGTGGGTGTGGTCATAGCCCTGCAACTTGCGGATCCGCGTTTCAACTTAGGCATTGAGTGGGCGAGTTTCGGT
>Ga0209086_10001406_pt1 | contig 19661 bp, 28 predicted proteins | sample M_130207_XF_Meta_FD_187312 | JGI IMG/M metagenome (GOLD analysis project Ga0209086, IMG submission 187312) | Freshwater microbial communities from Lake Montjoie, Canada to study carbon cycling - M_130207_XF_MetaG (SPAdes) (version 2) | ecosystem: Environmental > Aquatic > Freshwater > Lake... | reverse complement strand
TTTTTCCAATCGCGAAATGGTGTCCTTGTCCGATCCCAAGAGCGGCAGCCAAATCTTCTTGAGTTTGCTCTGCCGCCTTGCGAAGATCTTAGAGGGTGGCCAACTGCATCGCACGGTTATCGATCCGAGTGCGGCGTTTGGCAGACATTGCTGCCATGATGTCATCGAGTTCGGCGATCTCGAGTTTCAGCAACTCCTCGTCCCAGCCAGCGTTGGCAGCGATGCGGTTGTCGGCCAGCACCAGAGCTCGCCTTTGCGTTGCGCTCAAGTGGTCCAGTACGATCACGGGAACCGGTTCCAGACCCAGATGCTGGGCTGCAGCCTGACGTCCATGCCCTGCGGCGATCACGCCATCAGCGCCCGCCAAAATGGGGTTGTTAAAGCCGAACCCCTTGACGGAGGCGGCAATCTGTCCGACCTGCGCCTGCGAGTGGGTGCGCGCATTGCGGGCATAGGGCAACAGTTTGGCCGTTGGCCACTGCTTGACTTTACTAATTAACCAATTTTGAGTCATCACATTGTACAATGTTCCTGTCCAATTAAAGAAAGTCCACCATGACCATTGAAACCACTTACAGCCAGGCCAGAGAGCATTTGAAGTCGCTCATGGACCGCGCTGTCGACGACCGGGAGGTCATCGTGGTGCGCCGTCGCACCGGGGGGGATGTGGCCATGATTGCTGCCGATGAACTCGAGAGCCTGGTGGAGACCGCGCACCTGCTGCGCTCTGAGAAGAACGCACAGCGGCTGCTTTCAGCGCTATCGCGTGCACGCTCAAAAAACATTGCGGCCACGACCATGAACCACCTGAAAAAACTGATGGACGTAGATGCCTAAAGGCGATCGAATCGCCGTCTGCCACCCAGAGTTTTTAGAAGACCTGAAGCATTGGGTTGAGACGGACCGCCGCACAGCAAAGAGGCTACTGGAGTTGGTCCAAGCCATCTTGCGCGACCCCTTAGATGGCATCGGCAAGCCCGAACCACTGAAATATCTGGGTCCCGATGTCTGGTCCCGGCGTATTACGCAGGAGCATCGCTGTGTCTACCTGATCAAGTCCGACCGGGTTGAGTTCTTGCAAGGCCGCTACCACTACTAATACCGGCCAAGCGCCAAACAAAACGCCCACAAGGCTGGAACAGTGTGGGCGTAATTTGAGTGATTAGCAAATTGGTACCGCTTCGATATATACCGAGTCAAGGGATTTTAGTACGTTTTTTAAATAAGGCCTTCAACAAGGATTTCTCAGAGGTAAACCAGATCTTTGGATCCGATTTCTTGGGCTTGATTTCACCTTTGGCGATCGCCAAAACCCGCTCGCGAATCTTTTCTTATGGGGCAATGCCAATTTTCAAAAAGTTTTTCATCAAACATCTATCAAATTCTTAGGCACAGGCTCAACCCTTTGCCACATAGTTCAGCGACTTCATCTTGTTCAGTTCATCATTCAGTTTGGTCTTTGCTTGCCACAGATCAAATTGAGCCTGCATGTCCAGCCAGAGTTGCGCGCCGTTGCCAAGCAGCGTTCCCAAGCGCAGCGACATCTCGGCTGAAACAACACTACGCTCGGTCAGCACAGAGTGCAAGGTCTGGCGGCAAACACCCAAGTTACGGGCAAAGGCGCTCACGGACATGCTCGGTAAACTGGGCAACACATCTTCCCGAAGGATGGCACCGGGATGGGTCGGTACACGTTTAGCCATTGCTTTTCTTGATCTCAAATCCAACTCAAGCAATGCTGACCGAGTGGGTATGAATTTCAACCTTCATCGCTGACTTGAGTGCAGCAAAAATCGCAGCCAGGTTGGTCATGGTCGGATTGCCCGATGAAGATAGCATTCTGTGAACGCTTTTGGCTGGCTTATCAACTGAGATTGCCAAATCTTCGAACCCAACGGTCGCATTGACGAGGTCACGCAAAATGAGTTTTGCTGTCTCCGCTTCACCATTGAGAAATAGCATGACCGCTTCGTCAAGCATCGCCTTGGCGAACTCGGGATCGCGCTCAACACGCGCCATCACCGTCTTTTTAAAGTCTCTGGTGAGTGCCATTTGGTTACCTTTTTCGTTTGCTTTTGACTGAAACTGGTTTCACTTGTTTGAGCAGTTTTGCTTTTTCCCGCTTGTACTCTGTCCATAAATCAACAGCGCGATCAATATCGCCCTGCTGCCCGCTCTTGGATCCACCCCCTAGCAACACGATGAGCTCAACACCATCTTTTGCCAAATAAATGCGCCACCCAGCACCGTAGTTAATTTTGTACTCGCCAATTCCTCGAAACCACTCAATGCTAGACAGATTGCCCAGCTGCACCCGATATTTGGCAGTCGCAACCTTGGAGGCGACGTCCGGCGTCAAGCCATCGAACCATTGCGCATATGGACTGACGCCATCATCAAGCAGCAGTTCAAGTACTTGAAAGGACATGCTAAATGGTAACATAAATGTTCCCACTGGTGCAATCCATTTTTAGGTTCTGTACCCGTAATGCACCGCCAGCACCCCCAGCGTCCCAACCAGGATGCCCTTGACCTCGAACTGCTTGAGTGTATGTGCGACCGTCCCACACCTACGGTACAAAACATGACCGTGACATCACAACGGTCCATGGCTGGAAAATTGTTTTGAACCGAAGGCTTGATCTACTGCAACTCTTCGAATTGAATGACGCCTTTAATTTTGCCAACCGTATGCAGCAGAATAGGCAATCCAAAGAGTTCAATGTCACCTTCGTGCGCATGAAATCAGGCTCACGCCATGATTTGATAGCTCTCGGCATGAGCGATCGGACGCACCGAGCGTTCGTTCTTTTCCATCTTCACCAGCCCATACCGGGACATAGTTTTCAGGGTGCGAGACAAATTACCCTGCTTACGCCCGGTTATGTCCGCCAGCTCACTGATGGATGCTGGTCGAGCGGTGCGAATAACGTCCAGGAGCGCGCGATTCTCATCGCTTAAGACTTGGGATAAAGATCGCATTGAGGTGAACCAGATTTTGGGGTCTGATGCCTTAGGCTTGATTTCGCCTTTAGCGATAGCCAAAACCCTCTCGCGGATCTTCTCCTGCGGGGCAATACCAATTTTTATGACCTTCATTTTGACCTCACCTCTTTCAAAACCGAATCGACTTCGGTAAAAAATCTTACAACAACTGATTCGCATCCTTGAATTCATAAGGCACGCCCTTGTCGGCTACATGCCGATGCTTATGGTCAAACGGGAGTCGCTGACCAGAGTACTTCTTCCCCTTCACTTTGACGGTGTGCGCGTTGTCATACCCCAATATCCTTTTGCCACTGGGCGCGTGCAGCGTAAGCGTTTACCTGATTCCGTGAGGAATATCCTTGCCGGGCGCAACTTCCCAAGCCTCGATCTTGAGCCAATAGCCGTCCTCCTGATCGATGATCTGGTCATGTAGGTCAAGGAGCGTACGGATTTGGTGTTCTTCCATGGTCTTAGTATATCACCAGATGATATTTATGTCATCTGCTGTACCCGTAGTCAAGTTGAACAAACTTACACTTCAATAGCAGCTCTTGTTGATCCTCTTACAGGAAAAATACTTCCACCAAGTAATAAAGAAATTCCCAATAGGCATAGAGATCCAAAGAAGGAAGCAGTTTTTCTAGAAGCCATCAAAAAATTCCAAACTCAAGGTGGTAAAAAGAACTTCATGCCATATAAATTCGCTGAAGGTATTATGAAAACACATGGGCTAAGCATTCCTGAGCGAACGTACCGAACATTCAAAACGGATTACTTGGCTGGTAATTTCGGAAAAATGGCTAAATAATTAAAACCGGCAAGAACTACTTTTAACGTTTACCTATAAGATAACAATAGGCTGTAATCAAACTATCTTCTTTAAAAAGGATAGTTTCGATGAGCATAAATTCATTCTCTATTGATTCGCTGCAAAACGATGTCAAAAAAGCGATTCAAAACATTCTGGAACTGTGGTTGGAATGGAGTACTCAGTAGTGTTTGATAAATGCCCATCCCCCGTTATGAATTCGGAAGAGCTGAAACCTAGAAATAGATAACTGATAAGTTTTGTGGTAACTAATGTGGTAATTTAGTTGCCAATACGCATCAAACACGCATACAGCCTATTGACTTGGCGGCCCAGAACTACCTCATCACAAACCGCCTAAGTTTCTGATGGGCAAGCAAATCAAGCACTTGGTTTCCGGTTCATCTTTCGAAATGTCGATATATTGATGTAACTCGCGTCGCTGATCGACTTGATACTTGGCTTGACATTGGCTTCTCCCTGGATTAAGATGTACATGTACATCCAAAAAGGGTTCGCCATGGCCAACACCAAACTTTTCAAGAACGGCAACTCCCAAGCCGTTCGCATTCCTGCCGAGCTTGCCTACAGTACTTGGGACGTTGATCTGGTCATCGAGCGACAAGGGGACGAGTTGCGCATCCGCCCAGCCCAACGCCGCATGGGCGATGTGTTGGGCAAACTTGCCAAGTTCTCTCCTGACTTCATGGCCCAGGGCCGGGGCGAAAACATGGAGGGCGATCGCGAGACTTTATGAATCCCAAGTACATGCTCGACACCAACATCTTCATCTATCTCATGAAGCACCAGCCGCCTAAGGTGCGAGAGCGGTTTGCCCAGTGCTTTGTGGGCGACGTTGTTATTTCTGCGGTGACTTTGGCTGAGCTTGAATTTGGTATCGCCTGCTCAAGCACTGCGGCTCAGGAATCCAACCGGTCGGCACTGGAGGGCTTGCTGGACGACATCTGGGTTGCGCCTTTTGATGCACAAGCTGCCAAGGCCTATGGCCCCATCCGGGCAGCCTACAAAGATCGCAACCGAGATGCTCTGGACAAACTCATCGCCTCCCATGCGGTCGCTTTAGGGGTGACATTGGTCACCAACAACGAAGCGGACTTTGTGAACTACGCTGGGCTGCGTGTTGAAAACTGGGTCAGCAACCACTGAAATCAAATCTCTTTGCTCCAATTCACCATTTCAGAGGGCAACTTTCATGACCAGCACACAAGAGGTAAAGACATTGGCGATGGCCCGCAGTACTTTAAGTTCGTGGGGAAGGTCTTTTACCGGCTCAAAGACATTGAGGCCTATGAAGAAGCCTGTCTGATCCGGAAAGTGTTCTAGGAGCGCACCCAAGGAGACCCCGAACGACTTGTAATCAGTTCGAAATAGTCTTGGCGGAAAAGGAGGGATTCGAACCCTCGATACGGTAAAACCGTATACTGGATTTCGAGTCCAGCGCATTCGACCACTCTGCCACTTTTCCGCAGTAACTGGGCCTCAATTGGGGTAAGTTAAAAGGAGTGCCAGAAGGTTAAATATGGTCTATTTAGACCAGATCCATGTCACCTAGGAATTGACCACCGCGCTCAATTTGGATATCTCCATACTGAAGAGAGCCAGCAACTTTACCGGTTGATCGAATGATTAACAACTCACGACTGATTACTTTTTGATTTAGTTGACCATGAACGTCAACGAGGTTTGCAGTCGTATTGCCAGAAACTGAGCCAGAAGGTCCAATAAACACGTCCTGTGCTTCCAAGTCTCCCTCAATGTGTCCATCGATTTTGGCCTGATTGGGCGCCTTGATGGAGCCTTGAAAAGTAACTCCGCGGCCAATAAAAATGCTGTTTTTGGAGGTGTTATCGTTCATACAGTGCTCATCAAAGTTGGTGTTTGGTCGTCATCATAATGGATATTGCCTCACTTGTCTTGCTGCAATAGACCCAGCCAATAGCAAATTTGGGTCTGTTGCTCAGCGGATACAGGTGTTTTTGAGTTGAAAAGCCATGTTTTTCAATGGGTGTCTGGCAGTTCTATTTTGACTTCAAGTACCTCCAAGTTGTCTTGTCTTTCCAGGTTGACACGAATATCTTCCGGATTGATCTTGACATACTTAGAGAGTACCGCAACCAATTCCCTTTGGAGTGCAGGTAAGTAATCGGGTTGAATAGACCGTCCATTGCCGCGTTCGTGTGCCAATATGATTTGCAAACGTTCTTTGGCAAGACTTGCTGTTTTCTTTCTTTCACCAAGTAGCATCGAAAGTATAGACATCAATTATCTACCTCCGAAAATGCGCTTCAATAGCCCTGCCTTTTGCGGCTCTGTGAAGCGCAAAGGAATATCCTCTCCAAGAAAGCGAGTGATGACGTCCTTGTAGGCCTCTGACACGTCGGTCTCTTTAAGATGAACTGCTGGGAGTCCTTGATTTGAAGCTTGAAGAACACTTTCAGACTCTGGGATGACCCCTATCAAAGGAATTCGAAGGATATCCTTGATGTCTTCAAGAGAAAGCATTTGTCCTTCTTGTACCCGATTGGGGTTGTATCTTGTGATCAAAAGATGTTCTTTGATTGGCTCTGCACCTTGAATGGCGCGCAATGTTTTGCTGCTGAGCATGCCTAAAATACGGTCAGAATCTCTTACCGATGAGACCTCAGGGTTGGTCACAATCAAGGCCTCATCTGCAAAGTGCATGGCCATCATGGCACCAGTTTCAATTCCAGCCGGTGAGTCACAAACAATATAGTCAAATCCCATGCCTTGGAGGTCATTTAAAACCCGCTCTACGCCATGCTGAGTAAGGGATTCTTTGTCTCGAGTTTGAGATGCAGCTAGTACAAAAAGGTTGTCGCACAACTTGTCTTTGATAAGCGCTTGATTCAAGGTGGCTTCGGCATTGATCACGTTGATAAAGTCATAAACCACACGTCTCTCGCAACCCATGATGAGGTCTAAGTTTCTGAGGCCGACGTCAAAGTCGATGACAGCGGTTTTAAAGCCTCTGAGGGCCAAACCTGACGCAAAGCTTGCACTTGTGGTGGTTTTTCCAACGCCACCTTTTCCTGAGGTGACCACAACAATTTTTGCCATAAAAAATACCTTTATCTATCCGAAACGTTGACAAGCTAGAGTTTACTGGATCAAGGGCACGCTTTGCGTGAGCTGATGAAATAGATTTCAGTCCAACTTGTGCATGACCAATTTATCTTCTTGTAGAAAGATTTGAGCACTTTGGCCATAAACATCCTTGGGCAAAGCGGTATCACTGGTTCTGTATGTGCCTGCAATTGAGACCAACTCGGCCTCTAGGCAAGAGGTAAAGATGCGAGCAGTGATATCGCCTTTTGCGCCTGCAATGGCTTTTCCTCTGAGTGGGGCGTAAACATGGATATGCCCATCGGCCATGACCTCTGCACCAGCGTTGACCATGGCCAAGATCACCAAATCACCGCCGCGAGCGTAAATATGTTGCCCAGATCTGAGGGGTTTGGTGATGATCATTGTTGGAGATTTTTCCAGCGGTGCTTCTTTAATCACCTCTTTGATTTCGATGATTTTTTCGATTTGCACAGCGTTGCCATTTGGTTGTGCAAAAGGGGCCATTTTTATTTGATTTTTATCATCCTTGTTCGAATGTGTTTGCAAGGGTAAGAAAGCTGAAATCTCAGGCATTCCAAGATGTTTGCCTAATTCGATGATTTGTGGGTGTTGACTCTTGATGGCCCATGGAAGAAGACAATAAGCAGTCAAAAGAGTTTTGATCCCAGCCAAATCTAGATCAGAAGTGCTTTCTTCATTGAGGGCGCTTAGGTCAATGACGGCAGGTTCCCCGCTGAAAAAATCGGGGATATCTGCCAGTTTTTGGTTCAACTCACTTTTAAGCAGGGTTAAGTCAGGACTTTTGACCACAAATGAGATCAGGGGAAGATCTAGGTTTTTAATCTCAAACGTAGTAATTTTTGGTCTCATGGATTCATTTCAAGGGGTTAAGTTCAGCGTTGTTTTTAAGTATATTTTGAAGAAAATCGTCTTTAAATACATAATCTTCACAAGCCTTTGCTCAAATGAAAGTAATTTTGCCATGCTGTGAGGGATCTGGGCGAAATGCTTGGAAGTTTAATTTGCTCAAGTTTATGTCGTTGATCTCGACTCTATTTTGTTCAATTGATACTTTTCTCTGGGCTACTTATAAGTTTGAACCCAGGATATGGGTTTAATCTACTCAAAGATGATGGTGTGTTTTGGCTCACGTGGGAACTGCGTAAGGCAATTCTTAGGCCTCTAAATGAAGTCGGCTCTATTTTTAATGGTTGTGCTCAATGCAAGAGATATGTTGGTCAACTGCAGACGCTCGTCGCTTGAAAAAGCTAAGAATAGAAGCTGGGTATGACCTTGTCCAATTTTCTAAGCTCAGTTCTGTTTCAGTGGCTCAAATCAGTCAGCTTGAAGAGTCTGGAGATTCGCTTTTTTACAGCGAAAGAATCAAGTATTCTGTTGGAAAGCGATTAACGCTTTTGTTGCTCAAAGGGCAAAACTCAAACGAAATTCAAAAGTCCTTGATTGATGAAAAGAGTAGAAATACCCGCGTGACATCCCATTCTGAGATCAATGCGATTGCTGAGATGAGCCGTCGGAATTTGGATGCCAGTCCCATCAAGGATTTTTTGAACCTTTTTTCCTATCAATTGCAACACCTCATAATGTCCAAGTATGTGTTGTCATCCATTGGAATGGTTGCACTGATGCTTGCCCTTTGGGGTTATGAGCATCAAAAGGAGGATGGGTTGATGCAATCTAAATTAAGCTTAGAGTCAAGCTCTTCGAGTGACGGGCTGGCTTATGTTTCAAAGAAGTGGGCAACCCTTTGGGAGAGGCAATCTCCCAACATGACCCCCAACATCGCCCCCAAAATGACCTCTGCTCTCCCAGAGTCTGCCATTCAAGGACCAGTTGCCCCGGTCCAGGCGCAGCTAGGGACCGGGGCAGGGGATCAAATAGGCAGGGATCGAGACTTATCAAAAACCCAGACTCCAAGCGCTCATAGCGTTCCTCTTGACAATGGGATTTCAGCAAGCGCTGTGGCTTTAACTGAAAAGACACCCATAAATTCAAGTAGCGAAAATGCCAAAAGCTCGGAAAATGATTCCTCTCAGTGCAGTTTTCGGGTTGAAGGTCCTGAAATTATGCCAACGGTGGCTTATAAGCCCTCCAGCTATGTTTATTTGGAGGCGCTAGCCGACACAGTGATTTGCCTTGAGGATGGTCAAAAAAAGATGAATCGACTCAGTTTGCTAGCAGGTTCTTCTAAAACTGTAACGGGCTCTTCTCCGTGGAAAATCAGCATCAAAGCAGCCCAAGAGGTTAAGGTCTTTTATCAGGGCCAAAGAATGCAACTTCCCGACGCTAGCAATTTGACCTTTACGCTGATAGAGCACAGACCTTGATTTATAAGCACTGTTTCAAGTTTGACGCTGTAAAGTCGATTCAAATCCAAGCGATTTGGTTTTTATTGAGGATACGAATATCAGGGTTAACGCTTAGTCTTCTGATAAATTGAGCTCTAAAGTTTTAAAAAAACAAGTTTCAATAAAAATCTATTCGCTAAGTTTAGGATTTTGTCATTCCAAAATTTTATAAATTGCCTAAAATGACGTTCCCCTGTTGAAAAAGTGATTCATGCAACTCATGTGGTTGTCCGGGCCAACCGGACGTATTAAAACGATATCCATCACCTCTGCCACGATCATTCGTGCAGCGTTGGGCTTGGCTATCTTTTTAGTGGTCATGGGGTTTTTATTGAACCTGCTTGGATTAAGGATTGCGGTTGAGCATTCCCCAGAGCTTGCCAGAAGCTTGGGTGGCGTCACCACAGAGTCTGAGCAAATACGCATGGAGTCGATTTACAGAGAAAAGTTAGATCGCATGAACGTCGATTTGCAAGGCACGATCCGAGAGCTCAAGCAACTGGAGTCCATCAAGAACAAGTTCATGGAAATAGCCTCTCCCCCAGGATTTAAGGAGAAGGGGACCCAAAAAACAGACAGTTTGGGGGGGCCTTTTGTACCCTTGGATCTCAAGGCTTCTTTTTTTCGCCAACCTCTTGACATGGCTTTTAATACTGCTGAGCAAGATGTCGATCGTTTGAAAACGGTGGTGCAAACCATGCAAACGCAATGGACCGATCAATTGAAGTGGCTTAGAGCTTTGCCCTTGGGCATTCCAGTGGGTGGGGAATTCAGGTACACCAGCGGTTTTGGTATACGAAACGATCCTTTTACTCACCAATTGGCCATGCATGAAGGTATAGATTTCTCAGCAGAGTCTGGAACGCCCGTTTTGGCCACGGCCGATGGGGTGGTTATACGCTCTGGGTGGGACCCCAGTTTTGGAAATGTCATAGAGGTGCGTCATGCAGAGGATTACGTCACAAGATATGCACATTTGCGCAAAAGAATCGTGACTGAAGGAGATCGCATTGAGCGAGGAACACCTTTAGGTGAGGTTGGTTCAACAGGACGTTCAACAGGACCGCATTTGCACTACGAGATGTTTAGAAATGGGAGATTGATCAACCCCATTCAAATCATTCCGATTACCACGGGTTGATCGCCTTTTTCAACGGAAAACACCGCATGTTTGAAAAACTAAAAGACAAGTCTTTAAATGCGTCCAACGAGAGGTTTGACACCCTCATTGGAAAATCGGCCCAAATCTATGGTCGTTTGGTCTTGCTCGATAGCGTGCGCATCGATGGAAAAGTCATTGGAAATATTGAAACAGCGCCTGATCACAAGGTCTCCGTTGCCATTGGGGCAACGGGAGAAGTAAAAGGTGATATCACGGCTCACAGAGTGATGGTGGCGGGGAAAATTGAAGGAAACATTTATGCCGATGAGCGTGTTGAGTTTCACAAAGACTCAATCGTACATGGTGATATTTCTTATGGCTCTATTGCCGTGGAGCATGGTGCAAAACTTTTGGGGCTGGTGATTCAAAACTCCGGCAGCGCCAACAGTGCTCAAGCCGACGCAAAAAACGTCATCCACAATGCGCAGACCATCAAGCCCAATTAAACAGCAAACTCAGTTTTAATTGCTTTGGGCAAGAACGCATCTTCTCTTGAAGCTAGACCACTTTTGTTTTCATTGAGGCTATAGTAATAAAGTTCATATTTATTGCGCCTCGTCCTCTCTACACTTTATCTTAAGTGATTAAACTTGTGGCTTTTGTGCCGGTTTATTAAATACATTGTTTTCATAAAATCAAATCATGCATTTGTTTGTTAAAATTTTGGCCAAGGAGCAACCATGACCAATCAGCCAGAATCATTTGAGAGTGTCGTCATTGGCGATGGAGTTTTCGTCAAAGGAACCTTCACCGTACCCGCAAAAGCCGTTGTCAATGGTGTCATTGAAGGTGACTTGACCGCGGAGGAGGTTCTTGTTGGTCCAACTGGCAAGATCACAGGACGCGTTTCGGCCAAAGTACTTGACGTTCGAGGCGAACTGCACAACAACATCATCAGTGAGAAAAGTTTGATTATTCGCTCAACTGGCAAAATTGCTGGCAAGGTTCAATACGTCGAAATTGAAATTGAAAAAGGTGGTGAGGTTCAAGGTACTTTGAATCAAACTGCCCCTGGTGCACCAGCAAGTTTGACCTCTCCAAGTCAAACCATTGTGACCAACTGATTTTATCTTTATTGAACTAATTTACCCATGAGTTTCACCAACACATTGTGGATGTGGTTGAGTTCCATGCCGCAAATTGTGGTTGGAGGATGGACGCGTGAATACCAAGATGCGCGAATCATTTGGGAACAAAATGGCGATCTAAAGTATTTCAATATCTCCTCCAAAGTACAGCGTCTTTTTGTCAGGGGTGGAATTGTCATCTCTTGCTCAATGATGCTGGTCATCTTCTTGCTTTTTGTCATCTCTTTGGATTTGTACCTGACACGGGCCAAGTTAGAGCAATCCCATCAGGCTGTTTTTAAAGCCTTGATCAGCTCTTCATCTGATCTTGATCCCTTAGAGACGGCTGAAATTACTGAAGACCAAATGCTCAGTTTGGCGCAAACCATTCGCGACAGAGACATGAGTATTCGCCGCTTTGTAGATACGTCCATGGTCGCTGTGGAGCAAGAGAACACCAGCATGAAGAGTCAACTTGATTCTTCAGGTTTGACGGAAAAAGTCATCAACATCATTCAAAGAAATTCGCCCAATGGGGGCTTCTCTTTGAACAATGATTTGAAAAACAATGCCCTTTTAAGAGGTAAGGTTGCCAATGAGTTGGCCTCTAACAGGTCCATGAGGGAGGTTTTGGCCGCATTGCCTTCAGCCATGCCGCTTTCTTCTTACTCCGTGAGTTCAGATTTTGGCGTAAGAAGACATCCCTTTACAAACCAGCCTCATTTCCATACAGGCGTAGACTTGATCAATGAAGCAACAGACGATAAAGTGCATGCCGTAAAGCCCGGTGTCGTTGTGATGGCGAGTGTCCACTCAACTTATGGCAAAACAGTGGTTGTTAGACATTCAAATGGAATTGAGTCCCTTTATGCCCATTTGGCCAGTATGATGGTCAAAGTTGGTGACACAGTCAGTACGGATACCCTCATTGGCTATGTGGGCAATACGGGTGTGTCCACAGGCAAGCACTTGCATTTGGAAATTTTGGTCGGCGGTTACCCAGTCAATCCACAAAAGGTCATCAGAACTGCACAGTATGTTCAAGAGATACAAAATCAGAAATAATAGTGGCGATGACAAAACCATACCTCTCACCAACCCTCAAGTTCCTGCAGCAGGTTTTGAAGACAGCAGACCTAGCCAGCTTGAAGAAGCAACAACCGTTGTAAATAGCGAGCCACTTAACCTTACCTCTTCCATCACTGAACCTTTTTTAAACGCCATGTCTACACCGCCTATTGAAAACCCTTCTGACACAGATACCTTCATTGCACAAGTGCCAAAGGCCAATGTGATGGATATGATTGCGCCAGCAAATAGCAAGCCCTCTATTTTGAGCGAGGGTTTTTCATTTCGTGGAGAAATCAACGCCAAGGGCGCTATTCACGTAGAAGGCACTTTAAATGGTCAAATTCAGGTCAATGAGTTGACCATTGGTTCCAAAGGTGCCGTGGAGGGTGTGGTCAGTTGTCACAGTTTACATATCAAGGGGAAATTTGCTGGCACAGCTATTTGCAATGAACTGATCGTGACTTCATCTGCCTCAGTGGACGGGCATGTTGTTTACCAAACACTCTCTGTACAAAAAGGTGCCTCGATCAAAGGCGAGTTGCTGTTAGACAAGTAAAAAAACCTCTTACTCTTTTGCCGCCGAAAGTTACACAATGACTGTAGACAACGATATCAATGGATCATTGTTGAAAATAAAGCGGGAGAGCTTGGGGTGGACTTTGGCTGATATGGCTGTCAGGGCGTGTTTGTCAACCAAACAAGTTAGGCAACTTGAAGAGGGCGGTGACAATTCTTTTTATAGCCATGCCATCAAATTGACAGTGGCAAAAAAAATAGCGCTGATTTTAAACATCGAAGAAGATGAGCTGTTCTTTCGTTCGCCCGTGCCGGTCGCTTTAAGCGCTTTAGAGGACCCTTTGCATGAAGAGCTTGAGCATGAGGACGTAAGCGTTAATCAAATACCAAAAGAGCCAATTGTTGAGAAAATTTCAAGAGTTACAGTTTCCAAAGACTTGCTCTCGGGCACTGAGCCAGCCGTTTCTTTTGCGTCTATTTTAACTCGCTCGCAGTCGCCAACAGAAGATTTAGACGCTTTGCTGGCTCATGAAGAGGAGGTTGTTCAATCTTTGGCCGGAAATGAAGCCCTTGCAAAGACCCCTATTGCAGAACAAAAGCAGGGGCATGTTGCACTACATTCACCAAGTGAGTTCAACCAAGCTGAGACCACGTTATTGCCTTCTACGCCCTCTCCCATTACATTGTCCTCAGCTTCAAGTTCATTGTCCGAAGATCAGTCCGCAAATGGACAAAGTGTATGGGTCAAACTTATTTTAGGTATTTTGGTCTTCATGGGTGCTTTGCTAATTGTTGCGCCTAAATCACTGGATGGCTTGGTGGGTCTGATTGAGGGTGGATTTAAAAAAATGGGCTCTTCTATCGAACCTCCGTCAAACCCAAACATCCAACCCGCTATCGCTCCACCCGTATTGGATACAACTCAGGTAGATACACCCGTAGAATCGGCTAAAGCAGTTGGTAAAGGTTTGGACACCAATAACATCCCCTTAAGTTCAACCGCTCCTGTGCCCATTTCGCCCATTCCAGTTGTCAACTCTTCCATCTCCTCTCCTGTCTTGCCTTCAGGAAACGCGCAAGTCAATGGCTCAACCTCTTCACCCGTCAAAACGCCCGTTCCCTCAACTGCACAAGTACAGCAAGCGCCAGCAGCCACTACCACACCCCCTGGGCAATAGTTCTTCTATAGGTGGTGTTGAGGTGTTCAAAGCTTTTGTAAAGACATTTTGACATTTAGGAGTTTTTTGGGGCTATTTAAAAGTAAACTTTCTCGAGTGTTTTATCTGGGTATTTTGCAACCCCTTTATACATTTGTTGAAGTGAGCGAGAATACAAGGGTCTTCTTGGATCAGATTGACAGATTTATTTTTCGCTTAAACCTCTAACTTGGAGTATGAGATGACCTCACGTCGTGATTTTTTTATCAATATCAGCCTTATGGGTACCGCTATTGCTGGTGGACACGTATTTGCACAAGCAGCCAATTTGAGTGAGTCAGATCCTCAAGCCACAGCATTAGGCTATAAAGCGGATACGACAAAGGTCGATCAAGCTAAAAATCCAAAACATACTGCAACACAAGTTTGTAAAAATTGTCAGCTTTATGTAGGAAAGCCAACAGATGCTGCTGGCGGATGCCCTTTGTTTGCTGGCAAGCTAGTCGCAGCAAACGGTTGGTGTACTGCCTATAATAAAAAATCAGCTTAATTAGTCTTCGAGGCGTCGTCACTTTACAAAGTGACTCAAAAAAGAATCTAATTTTAATGACCCCAGTTCCTTCTATTTAGGAGAACTGGGGTTTATTACTTAAGGGGGTCATAAAATAATTAAAAATATAGTTTTCTTATTTAAACAATGTTGATTAGAAAAAGCAGGGATTAGAATAGATTAAATGAGGTTATTTCAGAGGGGGGGTAATGCTCGCGACTCACCTTGAATCAATCAAAATTACGCACTTAAAAAGCTGACAATAAATAATCTTATGAGTCTAAAGTTATCTGTAATCATCCCAACATTCAATGAGCTAGATAATTTAGATGAAATTGTTAAAAGGCTAGAGCTTATATTGAATAAAGTCTCCTGGGAAGTCATCTTTGTAGATGATGACTCGCCTGATGGAACTGCTTCAAAGGCAAAAGAAATTTCATTGTCAGATTCACGCGTGCGTTGTATCAAGAGAATTGGTAGAAGGGGTCTATCAAGCGCTTGCGTTGAGGGCATTCTTTCAAGCAGTGCACCTTATGTTGCCGTTATGGATGCCGATCTGCAGCATGATGAAGGTATTTTGCCTATGATGCTCCATGCCCTAGAAAATGAGAAATATGAATTGGCCGTTGGTACTCGTTACATGGAAGGAGGAGGCGTCGGAGAATGGGAAGAAAGTAGGAAACAAACAAGTCAAATTGCAACTGTCATCAGTCAGAAAATTCTAGGTGTTTCACTCAGTGACCCTATGAGTGGTTTTTTTATGATCAAAAGAGAATCATTTGACTTGTGCGTTTATCGATTATCAAATATGGGATTCAAAATCTTACTTGATATTTTTGTATCCTCTCCAAAGAAATTGGTGTTTAAAGAGATACCTTTCCAATTTAGGCAAAGACACGCGGGGGAAAGCAAGTTAGATCAAAGGGTGATTTGGGATTATTTTCTTTTGCTGGTTGATAAAACAATTGGTCAATACATCCCAACCAAGCTGGTATCGTTTGCATGCATTGGAGCTATGGGCGTTGGAGTCCATTTAATGGTATTGGGCTTTGTATTGAAAATACTGCAACAGCCGTTCGCTTGGGCTCAAAGCTCAGCAGTTATTTTGGCAATGATTTTTAATTTTAATTTAAACAATATATTGACCTACCGTGATCAAAAGTTAACTGGATTTAAATTTTATACTGGATTGCTTAAATTTATGCTTGCCTGTAGCGTTGGAGCATTGGCCAATGTGGGCGTAGCTTCTGTGATTTATAAGGATTATGGTTATTGGATATTTTCTGGAATGGCTGGTGTATTGGTGGGTGTCGTGTGGAATTATGTTGCAACATCGTTGATTGTGTGGCCTAAGAAAATTAATAAGTAATTACCAGAAGATATGTTGAATTTTTTAAAAAAGATGGAACTTAAAAAATTTGAAATATTCATCATATTCTGCATCCTCTTTGTTCATATTTCATTGGCGATGTATATTGGCCTATCTCCAGATGAAGCCCATTACGCGCTGTATGCGAAGTTCTTAGATTGGAGTTACTTTGATCACCCGCCGATGGTTGGATGGCTTCAATACACTTTTTATACATTAAGTGAGAGTGAGCTTTCCTTAAGAATTTTACCTTTATTAAGTTGGTTGCTGAGCTTGGCGTTGATCATAAAAATGACACAAAAGATTAAGTCCCACCTTAATTGTCAAAATAATGATTTTAAAGAGAATGCGTTTGTAAGAACTTCAGTGCTGATCTATTTGTTTAGCCCGTTGCTTCATTTACTCTCTTTTGCTTTGGTGCCGGATACGTTATTGATACCATTGATATTGATGGGGATGATATGTACGTGGGATCTTCTTCAATTTCAATCTTGCGAACAAACGAGTTGGAAAAACTGGGTGTATTTAGGATTGATACTCGGGTTTGCTGGCCTTACAAAATACACGTCAGTCTTTTTTGCAATGTCCATTGCAGTTTTGATCATTTGGAAATTTGGTTTAAAAATCTTACTAAAAATCAAATTGTGGACGGCAGCAACCATTGCTCTAATATGCATTACACCTGTCATATTTTGGAATGATCAACACGATTGGATTTCCTTCAAATACCAGCTCAATCACGCGGCGGGTTCCGCGGATTGGTTATTTGGTAAATGTGTCATATTTCTAATGGTCTTGATCATTGCATACGGGCCACTGCTACTTATCGGATTGTTTAAAAAAACAGTGAGAAAAGAGACTGATAGCTTGATCTCAGAAATTAAAGTAAAGTATTTCTTTTTCATCTTTTCGTTGCCATCGCTATTTATTTTGATTATATTATCGGGCAGGGGCAGCACATTGCCTCATTGGGCAGCACCAGCATTGGTTGCTTTGATTCCATTTGTAGCGATTAAAATTGAATCTTTTAAAAATGAAAATTCAAAAATATATAATTTTTCCCTGATCTTTCAAATCATTAGTTCATTTATTTTGATTTTATTTTTATTTACTGCAGGGATTGGTCAAGAGCAAGGCAACGAAAAAACATTTTATTTTAAAAGCTTACAATTCAAATCGCAACATAATCCATTTGCAGACCTATTTGGATGGAAAGAGGCTGGTGAAAAAGCAAATAAGCTAATCATTAAAAATGGAATAAATAAAATAGCCGTTAGCAATTGGACATTGGCTAGCAGAATAGCCTGGTACGCAAGACCAACTATGGTGAATGTCATTGAGCCGCACCGTGATCAATTTGATATTTGGTTTGGAACTTTGAAGACAAATGATACTGTTCTTTGGCTGGATTGGTCCATGATGCCATTCAAAGCGCCAACTGATCCAAATCAATTTGATTCTTGTGAGCTTATTGAGCAACTGCCAATTATTCATCTCAATCGACAAATATCGCACTTCAATTTTTCAATCTGTAAAGGTTGGAAGGGAGGGGAGAATGAATTTGAAAGATGATAAATATTATTCAATGGATCAATTTGATCGCACATTGAAAATAAATTTTCTAATTGCCTTTGTATTATTAATTCTTCTTTCTTCAATTCAACTTTTTGACTTGAGAATAAATGTGGATGGATTTATAGCAATTAATTCACGAGGAAATATCGCAGATGAAAAAGTATGGTCTTTTATAACCTTGATGGGTGATACAGGTATTCTTTGGCCGATGTTGCTGATTTTTTCAATTACATCCATGAAAACAATTTATGCAGTTTTGGCCGCTGTACCCATGGGCGGATTTTTGTCTGTCTTGTTAAAAAAGTTATTTGACTCACCAAGACCATCTGGATTATTAGAATTGGTTGATATTCACGTAATCGGGCCTGTTCTTACAACACATAGTTATCCATCTGGGCATACGATTACTATTTTTGCAGCGATAAGTGCAATTGTATTAAGTTACTCAATTCAAGCTAAATTACTCGGTAGTATTTTTAAAATAGGATTGTTTATTTTTGCTACAGTTGTCGGCATTTCGCGCATCATGGTCGGTGCACATTGGCCCTTAGATTGTTTGGCAGGTGCGTGTGTAGGTTGGATAAGTGGCGTAACTGGTATTTACTTGAGCAGAAAATATCTTTTAAAAATAGCAAATCAAAATATAGATTTTGTTGCAGTCGCTCTTCTTTGGGTTTTAAGTATTTGGAATTTTTACCGTGAGTTCGATTATGCACTGAGTAATTTAGCTGCGATTGTTTCCTTTGTGATTTCGAGCACGATGTTATTCTTTTATATATTTAAACAAAAAAAATTAATTACAAGTTTTTTTCCCTGATTCGCTGGTGCAAATTTGTCCTTTGGAATTGAGCTGTTCAGTCTTTGAGTTATCTATGTATTGACCTGAAGAGCCAATTCGAAGATTGTTACTCGCAGGTGTTGAGTTGGTTTGTAAGGCAGGGGAGTTGGATTGTGGTTGATTATTTTTTGGTGTATTCAATAGTTTCGATGCATCAATTACGATAACAGGTTGATTTGTTTGCAGAGCATTGTTTTTAACATCCGATGTTTTGACGCCCTGGGGTTCTTTGGTTTGAGCGCTAGAGAAATTAAAGCAAGCATAAAAAAGTACAAGTAAAAAGAAATGAATAATTTTTGACATACTGTTTTTCTTTAAAGGGTGGTTGATATTTTTTACTTTTTGATAAAAATACATTAGCATCTTATTGTGATAAGTGCTTGTTTGTCAATAAAATATTTTCATTTCAGAAAAGTGTTGATCATAATAAAATTACTTCAATGGCTTAAAAGTAAAGCCAAAACAATTAAATTCGACTCTTTAATTCTTTGGTTTACATGTAAAAAAGTCAAACACCATAGGTTGTCAAATTATTCGGCTTCTTAATTTTGGCTTATCCATTTAGTCCAAACGATTTGAGCCCTGACTTTATTTATATAATTGGTTATTTGGATGAGATAATTTTGTTGCCTTTTTTACTTGCACTTGCCATCAAACTGACCCATCTAAATATATATTTGAAGTCACAAATTCATGCTCAGGATTGGATCAATCAAAAATAAAAACAACCCAAAAGTAAGTTTGATTTTTTTACGATCTTGTTGATTTGGAGTGCAGTTGCTTAGTTGATATTTGTACTTCTTTTTTCAAGTTTACGCGCTCTTGTGCCAACCACAAAGCTTATGCCCAAGGTACGGCCCTCAGTCAAGACAAATCAGAATTTGCGTGACAATGACGCTGACGATTTGCTAAAAACTGTATAACGAGCCGTAAAGCGTGTCATCAATAAAAAAATAAACAAATTAAAAAATGAGGGGAGACGACTGACAGGCATAGCTAAAATACATACAACGCGACTCAATGCGTTCAGCGCGGTTCGTCAGCGTTTTAGTTGGGCAGGATGTATTTTTTGTTTACGGTGAGAAC
>Ga0209086_10001401_pt1 | contig 19711 bp, 20 predicted proteins | sample M_130207_XF_Meta_FD_187312 | JGI IMG/M metagenome (GOLD analysis project Ga0209086, IMG submission 187312) | Freshwater microbial communities from Lake Montjoie, Canada to study carbon cycling - M_130207_XF_MetaG (SPAdes) (version 2) | ecosystem: Environmental > Aquatic > Freshwater > Lake... | reverse complement strand
CAGAAGACCTGTGATGATAGTGACCGCTAAGGACCATATCAAACCTACCGAAAAGACTACGATCATCTCCGTGACTGACCGGACTACCTCGAAACATTTCAAAGCCTGCAAGCTCAAGGTGCCCCATACAGATTTGAGCATTAGTTGATCCTATCTGTTGCAGAATGATATCTCTGTTCTCATCACATATCCAGGGCAGCATCATAATCTTAGTGCCATCAAACTCTACGACCTTAGCATATTCATCGTATATCTTGAAATCTGAATACTTATCTACGAGCAATTCTTGTAGAACGTTGACGCTATTCGTGTTCTTGAAATATGTATCGTGATTACCTACGAGGATATGGAAATCTAAACTCCTGTCTCGGATAGGGTCGAGAAAATCTGTACGCAAGCGTTTAGCTGTGTTGATGTTAAGATATTTACGGCGGTCAACAAGATCACCGAGATGGATAATAGTGTCAATGCTATGAGAGTCGATATACGGAAAGAAAATGTCATCGAGAAACTTCTTATTGTTGTCAAGGAACGCGGAGTGATCATTACGCACTCCCCAATGCGTATCAGTAATTAAAGCAATTTTCATTATTCAGTCTCTTTAGTTTCAACAACCTCTGCGACCTTTTTGCCGCGCTTGATATTCTTGCTGACTTCGAAATCCATCATGAACTTTTCCATCTGCTCCTGCGACCACTCACCATACTTGATATCAGTATCGTAGTTGCTCTTATCTCCTACTTGACTTTCAGAAGTTTCACCCATCATATTAGCATACTCAATCGCAGCATACTTGGTATACAGATGTTTCTTTTCTTTCTGAATGCGACGAATGAAAGCGAAGTAGATAATCTGTGTGAAGTAGGCGAAAGGATTTTGATATTTGTCTGGATTGAAGTTATTGATATAGAGCAAACAGTTCTCAATCCCATCAGAAATCATTTCTTCGCGAAATGTGTAGTTTGCGAAGTTCGGACGATAAGCCAAATGAGTAGCAATCTTCATGATGCACTCTCCAACGTAATTGGGGATGCGTGGATTTTGCTTACCAGCTTCTTTAGCTTCGTTAACAATTTTCTTATACTCGACCATAGCCGCGTACAGTTCTTTATTGTTAACGTAATGGATTTTCTTTTTGGGAACTTTTGCTGGTTCGGTCATTAGTGTACTGATCCTGTCGGATTGTTATTAGCAATTCTCTGAATAGCTTGCATCACAAGCATTTGTCTAATCTTATCAGCCTGCTCTTCGCGTTCTCTGCGGGCGTGCTGATCAATCGTGTTTAAGTATTTACTAGCAACTATATCATCCACTAGCATATATGTCAAGACGTTTTTCTTATCTAGGCAAATGGTTTGTTCCATTAAACTTTCGAATGGAATCCAACGCATGATAGCCGTAGTCATAGTCATCGTTGCAGGCGTTTGCATGATTTCAACCCGATAAGGCTGTGTGACATATAGACGATCTTCTTCATCTCCTACTAGCGTACAGAGTAGGTCTTCGCCGCTATACATCTTCAGAAAATAAACTTCGCCCTGATCCATTATCGCTCCTTAGCTTGATAGTATGAAGTTCATACGGGAACTCTTCACTGTTATACATTTTCACTCGTTCGATAAGATGATTCAGTGTGAAGTTTTTCTTACCATTAATCGAAAGATTATCAGCGATATCGAATAATGCCACGCTATCTTTCGTTTCAGAAATTCTAAGACCACGTCCTACAGACTGCATCGTGCGCACGCGGCTTTTAGTTGGACTTGCAAATATCACATTATGAAGGTTTTTGATATTTATACCTGTACTAAACGTACCGTACGAGGCTACGATGATAGCATCGGTTTCTTTCTCAACGATAGCACGGATAGACTCGCGCTCTTCACCGTCAACACCACCATGAACAAAAAACACTTTACGATTGCCAGCTTTCTCACCGATCATATCATACAGGATAGCGCCATGCTTTTCGACATAAGCATAAAGTATTAGCGTATTCCCCCCGAGAGATACAGCAAGATTACGAATGAATTTATTGCGAGGTTCAAAAGAAATAATGTGCTTAACTTCATCTTGATATGCTCCACCTACAAGTTTCTTGCATTCTTCGATAGGATGATTCAGCATAAGCACCTTGACTTTAAGAGTCGCGAGCTTGCCACTATCAATCAATTCTTTTGTGCTGATAATCTTTTCAGCAGGACCAAACAATCCCGTGAGCACTAGCTCGTTGACTTGCGAACCATCTAGCGTTCCTGTCAGACCAAAACGATACTTCGTATTGACCATATTCGTCATGACTTTCGTCAACGACTGCGCTTTGAATAGGTGAGCTTCGTCTCCGATGATTACGTCAAACGATTCGAAAAATGCTTTATCCATTTCATAAACCGATTGCCAGGTTGAGATAACAATAGGTTTATCTGTTTGTTTGTCTTGGCCTCCAAAGATTCGATGGACGAACCCATCAGATACAAAACCATAGTCGGCAAAATCAGAATAGAGCTGATGCACCAAAGAAATAGTTGGAACAACAATAAGAGTACGGCAGTCATAGAACCTCGTCAGTAGATAAATAATGAGAGACTTACCAGAAGCAGTAGGAGAAACCAGAATACAGCGTTTACTCCTAACAGCAATAGCAAATGCGCGTAGTTGATGATCGTGGGCTTCAAAAGGGAGCCCGAGCGTATGTGAAAATTCTTTAGCTTCAGCAAGGGAAAACTCCTCAGTTTCGTTGAGCTCGCTCGCGATACTATAGTTAAAGTCAAGATCTTGACACAACTTCTGAATATCTTTAGCAAGACCAGCATACGTTTGATTGTTACGAGAGTTCAATAATCTAATTTTCCCATCCCACACACGCGACTTAAACTTGGGAGAAAACTTAGCTCCAGGTACTTCAAACGTGAGATAGTCAGCTATCTCACGCACCATACCTTCGTTGCCTTCAATACGGATCCAGGCTTCATTCACTTTAGTGATTATGATGTCAGAATCCATTCGTATATTTTCTCCATTCAATAGCAGATTTAATGTCGTAACCTCGTTTGTGGATACACTTCATGATTTCCATGACAACTTCAACTTTTTCTTCAAGCAATGCAATACGTTCGTCGATACGCACCAGCTCACCATCAGCATCGATATAGTTATTGACTTCGTTCTTTAGTACCTTATTAAGAAAAGGCTGACGATTGATACGTTCTAAATCGTCAGGATTATTTAAATTACCTAGATAATACTCGCGTAGAGTATTGAAATGTGCCTTTTTCTTAATCATGGCACTACGAAGCTGACTGCGCGTTTCGCTCAGCAAACGATTATATTTGGCATGAAGGGATGAGATTGCTAGGGAATTAACGTCGAGCGCCAAGTCATCATACTTGGCGTCTCTTTCCCACATATCGTAGATATCTTCTAATTTCATATTGCAATAGTACCATAATGTGAACTTAATGTCAAGATACAATTACAGTCTTGACGAATGGCGATATATACGATATAATAAGAGTGTTACGAAAGGGTCATATTACTCTTCAAGAGTGTACTTACGATAACGGAAAGTGACCGTAGCCTCGAGATACTCGATAGTCGTGTTCGTAGAATCGAACGTAAGTTCTGTTAGATCAACAGGAAAACATTCATAGAAAAAGATATTCTTATTGACGTTTTTGGCGCTAGTTAAAATCGAAAGAACCGCATCCGAAACGAACGTTGTGTAATAACCAACCTGACGTGATCCAGCGATTTGGCTATTATTGATGTCTTGAGACAACTTACGAGTCTGAGAAAGGTCATCGGGATGACCTATGCCTTCAATCCATTTCTGAATCTCAAAATAGTTCTTTAGATCTTCATCTACTTTGAACTTAACAGAAAGTGGAGAATAGGTGATACGGTCGCCTGGACGCGGCACGAAAGCAAAAGGAGTGGGGCTTTCAATAGCTCCAACAGATACTGAAGGGATAGATATACCCTGACAGAAATAGTTAACTCCAGGCAATCTCTTGAGAGAAAAGCGGAATCCCGTTTGTCCAAGGAAGTTGATATTGGTAGGTTGATTATCTACTGCGCTCATAACACTATTTAGTAATAAAAAAGGGGAGCATTTCTGCTCCCCAGTTTGCGGTTTGAACCCGTCTTGTTTATTCTTTCCCACATGGAAAGTTTTCGATTACATAAGGTTAGTGACCTTAACGAAACGATAGTATACGTTGTAACCCTTGGTGTTTGGAGCACCGATAACACCGTCGGCTGAAGATGTTGCGAATGGGTTTGCAACCATTCCGTAACGAGTCTTAAAGCCGATCTTTGGTTGGAACGAATCCTGACCAATAGCACGAACCATCTGTAGAGGAACGTATGGGCAGTAGAATAGACCAGCGTCGAACGCTGAAGAACCCTTATAACCCATTGTGAAATACTGTGAACCAGATGTTGATGAGAAGTATGGGTCGATATAGACCTTAATACGTCCGTTAAGAACACCAGCAAAAGTATTTCCTGTGTCGTCTACGTTTAGGTTGTTAGCAAGAGCAGGGGTATAGTCAAGAACACCAGCCATCTGCATAGCAGCAGCAACGTCAGATCCGCAGATCATGATATTGCCCTTACCACGACGAGTTGCCTTAGCAATCTGGTTAGCTTCACGCTCAATCTGGAACAATAGACCCTTGAACTTTTCTACCATCCAACGACCGTTTGAGTCAACGTCTAGGTTGAAAGTACCAGCAGTTGTGGTATTTTCCTGGGCGCCAGCAGAAGCGGTATAGTTGATTGTACGAACAACTTCACGGTTGATTTCCGAAAGGATTTCAGCAGCAAGGATGTTTGATAGTTCAGTTTCGGCGTCAAGACCATGAATTGCCTTCAAGTCCTGTGCAAGTTCCATTGTGTATTCTGCCTTAAGAGCGCGGCTAACTGCGCTAACAGCAACCTTCTCAATGCTGAATGCCATTTCCTGGAAGTTACCACCAGCTGTAGTACCGTCACCAAGACGTTCTGCCCAAGTACGAGCCATACCAGTAGAAACAGTGTACGAAGAAGTCGTAGCAGCTGAAGCACGATCGGTTGGATCGTTAGAAGCCTGAACGCGACCAGTTGTAGCGTTACCTACAACGAGACGTGAAGCAGTATTACCAGCAGCAGAACCAGAGAAGGTTGTGTTAGCTTCGTTGAAGAGAGCTTCCGTACCACTCTGTGATGTGTAACGTGAACGCATTGCGAAGATAAGTCCTGTTGGACCAGTCATTGGCTGAACACCGCAGATATCATATGCAATTAGGTTAGGCATAGAACGACGAACCAATGAAATAAGCACTGGATCGAATGTGTCGATTGAACCGTCGGCTGCTGTGGATGACGAAGCACCCATGCTGTTTGTTGGAGCAGCTTCGCCCAAGAGACCTGGAGCACGATAACCGCCTGAACCGAAACCGTCTTCACGAGCAGCCTTTTCCTGATTCTCAAGAAGCTGGGCAACTACGCTACGCTTGTGGACGTCCTTGATTGGAGCCAGATCAGGATGTTCCATAACTGGCTGCCACTTTTTCTGAATTTGCTCATTCAGAGATTGCATTTTATTTCTCCTTAAAAAAATTACTTTTTGATACCGCGAGTGATCGCGTTCATGTAGGCAGCCATTTCAACCGGAACCTGCTTTTCAGCGACGTCGTCGCCCACTGGTTCCTCATCGAGAGTTACGCTTTCGGACAAAATCCCGGCCGAAGACTTTGAAGGGAAGTAGCTCTCACGAAGAGTTCCGATTTTCTTCTTATACGTATCAACGCTTTCAAAGTCTACGGACTCAGAAAGTGACTGCAGCTTTGCAACTTGCGTATCTGTCAGGCCTTCTGAAACTTCTGCGAACGCAAATGCACGTTCGAATTCTTTTAGCTGAGCAGAAAGCTCAACGTTCTTTTCGATTTCCTCGTTGATAGCAGCTTCGAGAACTTCAACCTGATCAGCGAGTTCTTCTGTTACTGCAACAGCGTCGTCTGGAATGTCGATATAGTGTTCTTCGAACAGACCCTTAAGACCAGACATGAATGACTCAACGATTTCTGCCTTAAGACCACGCTCGATAGCAACAGAGTTATTTTCCATCCACTGCTCAACAACGTAATCAAGATATGAATCAACACGTTCTACAAGACCTTCGCTAACAGTTGAGATTTCTTCTGTTAGTGAATCTTCGAACTTATTTTCAAGTGATTCAATTTGCTCATTGACCTTAGCAAGAACAGCTGCTGTATATACTTCTGCAGCCTTTTCGATGAATTCTTCTGAAACTTCTGTACCAGCAAAGATTGCCTTGATATCGTCAGAAATTTCAATATCTGAAGCAGTCATACGAGGAAGCTTTTCTTCACCGATTGAACGCTGCTTTGGATTAACAGAAGAACCCTGCATTGGATTAGCTGAGTCTCCCTTGAACTTATCATACATAGAAGACACTTCTGCCTTTTTCATGCCAGATAGAGCACCGATCATCGAGTTGATCATACCTACCTTAGTGTATGGCTTAATGCCTGAACCCTGAGTGGGGTTGGATGCATCACCTGTATTCTGAGTACCACCTGGAATAGCAGCACGAGTTCCAGTAGGTTCAGCGACCTCAGCTTCAACGCCGTAGCTCGCTTTCTTTGCTTCTTGCATGTCGAGCTTATCGACATTTGTGTCCTGAACTGACATATTGATATTCTCCCTCAGGGTTATAGAATTATCTTCTAGTTTATTTATAAAAACGACATTATTTAGAATTTCTTAAGAAAACGATTGAAAGCATTAAGCAAAACAGTCTCACGATCTGCTGAGCTCATATATACTTTTTCGATTTCTTCTTTGATTTCTTCAACATCCTTTTCTACGAGGATGCCATTATTCCAAGCCCATTCTTTGCCTTCCATGATCCCGTGCGCGAGTGCGTGAGGAGCAGATGGATCAGCAACGATATCAGCAGCAGTAGCCAAATAGAAGTCATTCTGAACTTCCATAAGACCGCCTTTTTTAATAAGACTACCCATGCCGCGTGAAGAGAAACCGAGCTTGGCTCCTTCTTTCATAAGATTCTTTACGATATTTCCGTAAGGTGTGTCCATGATCTTAACCTTACCAATGAAGTTATCTCCGTCTTGGCGTAGTTCTTTAATCATATGTGATACTCGTTCTAGGTTGATAGTAGGTCCTGTTGGATGACCTAGCTCACCATATGCACGATTCTGTTCTACGAAATCGCGATTATAACGAGAAACTTCCTTAGCAAGAATAGGAGTAGGATACATTCGACCATTCTTGTTTCCCAAGTTACCCTGCATAAGGATACCTTCGAGGAAAAAGTTCTTTTCACCTGTTACTTCATTATTTTCTGTAATGACTTTAAGTTCTTCGTGGACTTCACAGATGAGTTTCATTAGTATGACGAGCCTCCTGTGATAGCTACTTGTTTATGCAACTTGAGGATAAGAGTAGATGGTCCAACACCAACTTTAGTAACGGTTACGTTAGATGTAGCCATAGCAGTTGTGTTATCAATAAGGCGACTATCTGAAAAATCATGAAAGCTTTGACCAGAAAGAACAAGAACCATGCTTGCGCCGCGTTTGATTTCAAAATACACGCTATTAGCACCACCACAGTTAACATCGGCTGAAATGATATTCATTGAACGAACAGTTTCACCAGCAGAGTTTGCTCCCCATACAGGAACACCACTGCCTGTAGTAGTATCAGCGGCATTTAATTTGATTCCGCCACTGTTATGGAATTTCGCAATGACCCAACCACCTTTATTGTGTTTGTTCATCACACCTTCGTTATTGGAAACAGCAGCCATTTCTTATTCTTCCTCATATGTTGCAACGACGAAGTCTAAGATTCGTTCAAACGATTCTGCGCTTTCGTTGACGGCTGTATGGAAAATTTTCTGATTATCAAGACTTAGTTGTTCAAACACATCCTGAATTGCCTGATAAGTATCTTCGTTGATTGTAGCAGAATCACCGTTCATGAAACCAATGAAAATGCTATCTTCTTCTGATTCTGAAACTGTGACAGCTTTGAATACAGATTCTTTAACAGCAGATGGTGACAACCGAACTGGCTTAAGATCACCCTGTCTAGCAGTATCGGCGATATTCTTTGGTGTTTGCTGACCTTTGAATCCAGACTTATCACCAAGCTTAGACGTTCCCTGTTTGATAGGACCACGATCAGCATTCATTGGTTGATGAGCTGATTTCGTAGTTGTTCCACCTTCACCAGATACAGGATAATCCGTTACTGTTTTTGTGTGCTGATTATAGAAATCTTGCTCGCCTTTCGCGCGAGGCTTAAGAGCAGCAGCTTCAGGGTTAGCTGCTCTGACTGCTTCGCGTAACTGCTTAAACGTCTTCATCCGAAACAATCTCCTGTTCTGCCTGCTCGTCTGAATGAGCGTTAAACATTGTTGAAGCAATCTCGATACGCTTTATCTCGAGTGCATCTTGAATCTTAGTTGCTAGTGCTGCATCAATAGCGTCGCGAAATCCACTCGCGTTCTGGTCGGCAGCTGCTTGAATAGCGTTATAAATCTGTTCCACGTTGAACCTCTCATTTGTAGTCTATTTATAAAATTCAGTATTATTTAGCCATAATGTTAATTCCAATAAGGAATTTTTACTATAGAACCATCAGGTAATGTTATGGCTAATAATCCATCTGGGTTTGTAGTTATAGCATCATTTAGTTTAACACTCGAAGCTATCGTAGTTACAGCAGAAGTGTTTGCTGCAAATTTTGTGAGTTTGGTGAATGCGTTTGCTACAGCTAATTTTGTTGTCGCAAGCGCACGAATAGCTGTGTTAGTTCCAGTTAATGATGACCACGAAGCTTTTGTAGCAATATATGAATTGGTATTTGCTAAAGTAGATTTGACATATGTGTTTGATGCTGCATAAGCTTTGGTAGCGAACTTTGCGTTTGCATTAGCAACTTGGAGGTATGCTGCACTTCCCGTGTATGCAGTAGTTTGGACCGTGTTGTCTGGAAATGTTATACTACCGTTTGCGTTGAAAAACCAAAGGCTTGAACCAGTACCGATAGAAGGTAATTGATTTTCTACACCGATATAAGCATATCCATTAGCACTGCTTAGATAAACGTATTCTCCAGCTAAAGATGCAGTATTATTGATATACGATCCATATCCAGGATACCCAGACAGTAATTTTACACCACTTGGTAATTTTAATGCACTGTTTGCTTGTAGTGTGACATTATATGATCCGTTGACTAATTGATTTGATGATCCACCACCGCTTGCAACAGTTCCAGCTGCCCATTTTCCGATAGAAACATTCCATACGAGTGCTTGACCATCGGTAGGAAGTTTAACGCTACTATAATCTACATCATCTAAACGATATAACTTTACTTCACCAGATCCAGCTGGACCACCTTTAGCAGCCACATTGAAAGCTACCTTTGATAGTCTCTTATCAACCTGTTCACTAAATTCACTTAGTTTCTTTTCTAGTTTAGATACTTCTGCATCAGAGCCAGGATCACCTTTATCGCCTTTTTCGCCAGGATCACCCTTATCACCTTTGTCACCTGTTAACCCAGTAGCACCGTCTTTTCCGTCTTTGCCATTCTTTCCGTTTTTTCCATCTCCGCCAGATACGCCTTGAGGACCTCTTTCTCCTGTCTCGCCTTTTGCTCCATCACGTCCAGCGGCTCCGTCAACACCTGACGTTCCTTGTTCGCCGCGCTCTCCACGCTGCCCTCGTTGACCAGGAACTCCCTGCTCACCCTGTTCTCCTCGTTCACCTTGTTGTCCTGTATCACCCTTATCTCCTTTATCTCCCTTTACGCCTCGTAGTCCTTCTAATCCGATTTCACCTGTAGCACCGGTATCGCCTGTTGGGCCTTGTTCTCCTTTATCACCCTTTTCGCCTTGCGCGCCCGTGAGACCCACTGGACCTTGCTCACCCATAACAGATCCAGCTGTTACGAGAACACCATCGCTTAGTTGAAAAATCAGCTGACCTTCAAATATACGTGCGTCTGTTATGCCTCGACCATCGAGACCATTAATAGCTTCAGGAATTTGGATTGAGTTTAGTTGTTCAAGAAGCTCTTCGCGAACTTCTTGAATCTGAGCTTGGGCAAGCTTAGTGGCAACAGAAAGGAGCTTTGCCTTTTCTAGTTCTTCCATGATTACAGTTCATCCCTGAACTCTTCCACGTTTTCTAGATCTTCTTTTGATACCTTTTCTATAGCTTTAGTCATACTTTCGATAAGTCGTTTATCTTCTTCAGATAAAGGAACGAATTCTTCATTTTTCACAGTAGCTTTTTTCTTAGCATCACCAGAAAGTTTGATTTCTACTTTCTGTGGTTTAGTAGGAACAGCTTTAGCAGTAGGTTCTGGTTTCTTCAATGAAGCAGCTTTAGCATCTAGTTCTTTAGACTTAATCTCCATATCTTTCATAGCAAGTTGTTGCTGAGATTGTTGCATATCTTGGTCATGCTGCTGTTGCTGCATGTCCATTTCGCTTTGATCAGCACCTTCTTCTTCGATCTGCTTATTGATTTCTTTGATTTCTATTTCAGTCTGACGAAGAACGTTCTTACGAATCCACTCTTGCGAGTAATACTTACCGACGTATGCGTCAACAACACCAAGAACGCCAAGACGATTATTCAGTACATCCTGTTCTTTGATTTCAGCATAATAGTTATCACGTTGGAAATCATAATGGATACCATTCTTAATATCTTTCCACTCTTCACGGGTCATAACACCCTTAAGAAGCAACTGGATTTCTAGTAGATGGTCAAACAAATGTCCGAAACGGTCGCGTAGGCGCTCGATGAACTTAGCGAACTTGATTTCGTCACGAGAAATTTCACTACCACGACCAAGTGAAAACTGGCCATCTGATTCTAAACGTGAAATAGGAACAGATAGTGACTTGTAAAGTTTCTTACGGAAATATTCTACGTCTTCCATCTGTCCGAGGTTCTCACCTCCAGGCAATGTAGTGATTTCAGTTCCGCGCCCACCTTCACGACGAGGAAGCCAATAGTCTTCCAGCATAGTCATGAACTTACGAGCATCCTTGACCGCGCCAGTATCTGCGTCATAAACGAGACGATTCTTATGACGAACCATCATATCACGCACATACTGTTCAGCTTTTGCTTTTGGTAAGTTACCAACGTCGATATAGAAAATGCGGCGCTCAGGTGCGCGAGCGAGACGATAGATAACTACCGCGTCTTCAAGCATACGCAACTGATTGAGGGGTTTAATCGCTTTGTGTAGATGCGAAAGCACCATACGATTACGGGCGTCTAAGTTGCCACTGTGAACGTAGCAAATAGCGTCCTTGGAAATCTTGACACCTTGTGTCATTGTTCCTTGCGTCATTCCTGCAAGATTGTATAGATAGTATTCTTCGTAAGCAGGAACGATAAGCTTAGAATTAGTGCCTACAATAGGAGTGCGTCGTAGAGGCTGACGAACCTTACGAATACGACGAGGGTCGATATATCGTAGTTCTTGAATACCCATACGAGGCTTTTCATTATCAATCATTATATGATAAAACAAACGACCGTCGATATACCAACGACGGAAAATATCATATGCCATGTTATTGAAATCTAGCAGATCGATGATATTAGCGAATTCTTCCTCAATGCGTTTCTTTACGCTATCGGGTTGTTCTAGTTTGTCAAGATTGATTGTTACTGGCTCGTCACGTTCATCAGTAATAATAGCTTCGTTAACGACATCGTCGATTGCAGATTCGCATTCTGGGTACATCGCCATTTCGCGATATCTAGTAACCAGTTCAGATTCGTTTTTAGCAGTACCTTCTAAATCGACGTATGTTCCGTAAGCGCCACCAGGCGCAACTTCCATCGAGCCATCAAGATTAGGTGGAGGAGCAAAGGAAGGAACCGAGACTGCCTTTTTCTCGATTTCTTCCTCAGTCTTCCCAATACGGAAGCCAAACAATTCGATTGCCATTTATAATCCTTCAAGTAAGTAATAATATCGAAGAGGCAATCAACTTAAGAAGTAATTGTTCTACCGTTGACGTCTTTAGCAACGTTCCAGTAATCGTATGCAAATTCAACGGTGAACTCTTCGATAGCATCAGTTGTTTCCCATGCAAGATCGATATTACTGACTGATACTGGAAAAATGTTTATGAAATCGTATTCGCGAGTTGGAATAGCAGCATCACCTGAAACAGTGCCACCATTAAATACACCAGATTTGGCATAATGACGGACTGTTGCTATTGAACGATACGAATTCTGTCCCGATTCGCTGCTCATACCAACGTCACGCACATTGTTGTTGTGATTGTTGATTAATGAACTCCACTTCTCGAATGCATTACGAACGAGGAAATCTTCATCGTTCATAATTGTTACAGTCCAGTTGTCGAATGTACGATTACCAGCCATCTTAATCTTGCGACCAAAATAGGGGACTTCTACAGTCCCCAATGTTGATGATGGAAGCTGCGCTGCCTTACATACGAAGCGAAACTGAGCTTCAGCCGTCGGTGACTGAATTCTTGTTGGCAACGTCATGAAGACTTCGAATAACGAAGCTCTTGCTCCACCAAAAGGTAGTCCTTGTGAAGCGAAAGTTGTTACATTAAAGGGCATAATTTTTATTCTCCCTATTGTTTATAGTATTTATTTCCGCCATTTAGAACTTTCCAACAACTTCAGTGAAATCTACTCCCGTACGAACGGCTACGAAATTCAGCTGAATGAAGTTGATTGAACGAGCAGGCTTAATGTAGATGTCTCCGATGAATTCGTTACGATCGATGACTTCTGGTGTGTTATTTGTTTCGTCGCAAACTACACGGAAGTCAGTGATACCACGACGACCCTGTACGTCACGAAGGAATGGTTCAACAAGTGAACGGAACTGAGCACGAGTGAAAGCATCGTTGAATTCGAACAATGTGTACTTTGAAGCAGTAGCGATTGCCTTTTCAAGAACAATGAATAGACGACGAACGTTGATACGGTCAAATGCTGAAGGCTTAGTCAACATTGTCTTATCACCGAATAGAACCGTACCTTCTCCAGGGAACGTTACGATTGGATTAATGCCTTTCTTGTAAAGCTGATCACGGTCTGCTTTACCTGGATTGTAAGCCATCTTGATTACATTTTTGATTTGACCACGATTGTATCCAGCTGGAGACCACCAAGGATCACGGTCGATATCTGTACGTACCATAGTACCAGCAACGTCACCATTGCAAGGAACGTAGACATAAACGTCACGATACTTATCGTACTGTAGTTTCCAACCAGAGTCCATAGTAGCATATGATGATGATGGAAGATAATTACGGAACGTAGTCATACTATCAACTTCAGCACCAGAATATCCACTGTTATTAACAGCAGCAGCTTGTGGTGGAGAAAGAACCGCAATACAATCTTTACGATATTCTGCGATATTGTTGATAAGATGCAATGCTACCGTTTGTCCAGCACATCCACCTAGAATCAACGAAACGTCGACTTCTTCAGCATTCTTGAACAGATTATTACTATTTACATAATCGGCTGCACGAGGTGCTGCTCCGTCACGACCATTGTATAGTGTGTCAGTAGTCACTAAAGATTGAGAGCCAGTTCCAAAATTCACAGCGGCATTAAAATTCTTGCCTGTGTTTGTACCTAGGATATGTTTTGCCCACCAGACATAACGAGAATTCTTGTTTATGTAATTCTTGTAATAGATATCTGTGCCATTTTCTGACTTAGTAAGCGCTGCTTTCGAAAGAGCTGGGAAAAATTCAACGATCGTGTTAGCAACACCTGTGAATAGTCCTTTTGCGTCGATAACAGCAACATGCATTTCGTCATTAGTGCTTCCATTGTCACCAGCAAACTTAGAAGTTCCTGGAGCACCTGGAGCATAATCAGCATATTCCCAACGACGTTCTACGCTACTTTGACTTGTTGCAGTGTTACCCTGATACTTAGCTTGAAGTACAACAGCAACATTGCTTGTGATACTAGCAACTTTTACTAGTGTGCGGTCTGGTCCAGCAACAACAACGTCACCTACAGACAATTGTCTAGTAAACTGAGTACCCGTACCAGTCATAGCAGTGCTATTGCTGGTAAATGTAACAGTACCTGTAAGAGTGCTAGTATATGCGTTTGCAGTGCCGCAAACAGAAACTCTTAGTGAGTTTCCTAGAACTCCTGGATACTTAGCAACCCAGTTACCTACGCCAGTAATACCAGTGACATAGTTTGCGTTATAATCTTCGTTATTCTTGATTATTGTGTTTAAAGAGTTTGCCTGATTAGATATCGCATTACGTGCGCGTGCCGTATTCGAAGATTTTGTGCCGCTTTCATTGACAACGCGAACTGTATATAGAGCATTGCCGTATGCAAGAAAGTTAGCAGCTACGAAAAAATCTACGGCAGTATTTGCGCCAGGATTTAAGAAATTCTTAACAAGCGTATCTTCAGAGTCTACTAGGACACGTTGCCCTACAGGACCCCAACTAAAATGACCCGCAAACGCACCAGTTGTAGTGCTTACGGCAGGAATGATTGTTGTGAGATCAATCTCACTTACATTAACTCCTGGAGAAACTTGGAAACCCATCGGACTTATCTCCTTTATAAAACGAAGGTATGCTTCGCACCATGAATTCTACTGGTTTTATTTATAAAAACAGCGATTTTATCATAAAGCCATAGTCTCGACTCCATCATCGAAAGAGTCTTCCATTGAATGTTGGGAACCACCATCGTCGATAAAACCTGCTGGAAGCAGGTCATCGTGGACGTCTTTCATCGTTTCGTTAGCTAAATTACGACGAATATCATTGTTGGTTAAGTCTTTAAAATATGGTTGGGTTATCAGCCATCCAAAAAGTACTAAAGTCATCGCCAAATCATCGTGGCAACCTTCTTCGGCTTTGTACGTATCCTTATCTTCAACGAACGTAGTCAGTTCTTCGATAGTTTCAAAATCGTTGATGATTAATTTATTACTCTCGATGATAGTTTTTAGATTCGAGCAACCGATTTTCTTGACAGATTTCGTTGTACGAATACCGAAAGCCGAACGAGTACTGAATCCACCACCAACCTTTATATTTTTATTTTTAGTGAACGTGGCTATAACATTCTCATATTCGAGATCCATGAACAGCGAGTTGACGACCTGCTGACCGATATTGTTTGTTTCGCCTAGAACATATGCGTTGTTGTAGAACTTACAGAAACGATAGATCACGTCGGGAAACATCAAAGGGGTGATGTCACGGCTTCGATACTTAGCAACTTGTATGTACGGAAATTCTGTCACGTCGATGATAGAAAGCGCTGAATAGTCGTTACCTACGCCTTCAGAAACGTCGAATACGCCAATGTAAGACCTACGAGCATCTGGCATTTTATAAATGTCCAAACCCCACTTATCTTTTATTGGTGTGGTCCAAGTCAGCTCACGCAGTTTCATTGGGTGTATAAGAGTGCTTGATGAACCAATAAATTCGCACTCAAACTCCTGACGGAACTGCTCTTCGCTGGTGTTGGCTATAGTTTGCTGTTTCCATTGTTCGTCGCGACCAGGTACGTCATTCCACATAATTTCTACAGGAACATATTCGCTACGACCCTCACTAGCATCTGTCCACATCTTGAAGAAATGATTCATGCCGAGAGGAGTTGATACGATAATAATCTTGGTAGTTTTACCAGATGAAATCGTAGGATAGGTTGAAGCGAAAAACGCATCGGCTAGATTTCGCTGAACGTGGGCGAACTCGTCGAGGAAGATTAGATTAAACGATCCACCACGGATGGCGCTCGATGATGTAGCAGCAGCTAGAACTTTCGAACCATTCTCAAGCTCGATGTTACCTTTGTTCCAAGTAACAACGCCTTGCTGCAACCATTTTGGAAGATATTCATATGCAAGTTGTAGTTTAGCTAACAGATCTCGCGCGAGCGCTCCCTTGTTCGCGAGGATAGCAACGTTCTGTTGATCTGTGAAAAGAACTAACCAAAGAATATACGCAACCGATGTCGTAGACTTACCGACCTGACGAGGAAGCTTACAGATAGAAAAGCGATTGTTAGCGAATGTGTGGAGCATCTTCGCTTGGAAGTCCCACATATTAAATGGCATAAGACCAAGATCCACGTTGACGATCTTAACGTAGTTACGAGCGAAGTACTCTACATCTTTGGCGCACTTGATATACTCGTCAGCTTCATGTTTGGTGTATTGATGTATGACACCAACAGCTTTAAGATTAGGGTTACCTAGATATGTTTTGACAGCCATTACTTACGCCCGTTAATCAATGCCTGCAACTCGGCTGAGGTTCCCACGAAAATAGCATTTTCAGCTTGGATATTTTGAGTAGGAGCTCTAGTATCATCCGATTTCTTAAGCTCTTTTAGTTTCTTTTGAATGTCTAATAGATCTTTATTAGCATCTACCATTGTTTTGATAAGCTGTCCGACGACTTCAAATGCGCGTGGGTGTTCTGATGTTTTCGCAACCATGAGCGCCTCTTCGAGTGCATCGTTACCTTTATGAATAATCTGGTGAAGATTATTTCTAACCTTAGCAAAATCGTCATCAATATCCGCATTAGGGTCCACCTCTATTGGTGCTAATGGTTGTACCATGGGCGCTGAACTAGGTAATCCTAGAGCATTTTCTACGCTCGTTTCGAAATTCGTTTTATCATTAATCATTGATCACTTCCAGTCACAGGATTATATTTCTTACCATCAGTATAGAAAAATGTGTTTGCGCAGAATCCATAGTCGTCTGTGGCTTCTATTTGGTTGTATGATATAGATGCGGCGCTGTTAGTTGTTGGGCTACCATTTGCTAGTAATCCGGGAGTGATAACGATACGAGAACTACGACCAGTGCGAGCGATATCTTCGAGTGTGATTTTATTGTAGTTGTTACCAGTAACGATACCGAAATCAATTTGAGTGCGCTTGATAACTCCCTGACGACGAGTAGGACCATAGAAATATGCTTTTACAGTAAAGTCGAAAGTGTATATCAAAGCTCTGCGGGTATTAAAATCTCCTTCATATGTGTCTTCTATAGACACGGTATTAAGTATCGTTGGAACATCAATCGTTATGCTCGTTTTAGGAACAACATGAACACTGTTAGTCCATTCAGGGCCAAAATAAGGAACAATTTGTTCAAGTATCTGTGCACCATCGTCTGCATTACGCACATATGCGTATAGATTGAACTGTAGATCATAAGGAACTGGCATATAGTTATAGTCTAGCTTATCTTCGTCGGTCGTAGTGACTTTAACATTACGATTAGAACCAACAAGGCGACGCTGCCCGTCATAATTAAGCGTAGTCATTTCAAACGCCATACGAGGCAGCTGAATAGCCACTGGTTGTGTTAGGTCAGGATCTTGTGTCGTGCGAATTAAAAACTTTTCCTTAGGACCATAAGCAAGAGGAACAGCAACTGCGCTGATGTTATTATTAGCCGTATCGTATCTACGAATAACGATGTCATTAAACATATTACCAAACATGATAACATATCTACGCAGCGACTGATGATAAAACTGTGATCCAAACATTAATATCTATCCACTTCAGAGAATGGGTTGCGTTCGCTGAAATCGAGATAATCAATCGATTTCGTGGTGAAGTATTCGTTATTAGCCAAAGCGTCTTGTGTTTCGATTCTGTATTCCCACAAAATAGATTCGCCGTCTTCGTTGAGTATCGAACCAGTTCCGTTTCCGGTTTCTAGTGTGATCTGGTACTGTAGGATATCCGGATCGTAAAGAGTACCGATAGCGTCGATTTCCGTATTACCCGTAGCAATAGTACCGAGACGATCTACGAGTTCGCAATTTAGTTCGTATGTGTAAAGCTTACCGTGCTGATAAAATACCTGCTCGTTTTCTACAAACTTGATTTCATATAGCTTTCTATTCAGAGGAAAGTAAATCCAGTCACCTTCGTACGGGCGCGAGTGAATCGTCTGATAAAGTTCTGATTGCCCGGCTTCCAAACGCAATGCGTTACTGTTACCCCATTCGTTTGTGTTAGCGTCTTCGAGCTGAATATTGTAGCCTACTTCGGTAAGAACCTTTTCGTTAGACACCTGCTCCCAACGCTTACGAGCCATAACAAACGTAATCGAGTCGCGGATTTCTAGATTAAACTTAGAAAGAAAATCACCCTCGCCTTCGAACCCCTGAGTGTTTTTAATATACATTTCGATGTCGATAGCGTCTTCGAATGCAGAAGAAGCGTCTTCACCGAGTAATGCGTCAGGGTTCACGAGCGTGCGCGGCATATATTTCACGTCGATACCGTAGATCTTAATCGACTGAACGATTAGGTCTTCAGCCAGATCTTGTTGACGACCAAAGGTGAACGGACGGAAATACTTGTTCGTTGCCATTGTTATCCAATCATGTCCGTAACAGGCAAGCTGTAATCGTTAATTACTGTATCTTCGAGCTTTTGAATTTCTTCCTGAGCTTCATCCCAGATCTTCTGACCATTAAACGTAACGCCGCCTGGAAGGTTCATGCCTTCGTATAGCTTAAGATGCTCACCCCACTGGCGCTTAACAAGCTGAGTAGCGTATTGTCTAAGCCATGGTTCGTCCCATACATCAGGATTCTCTTCTGGATTAACCTCACGATAACCATCGATCATAATGAATTGACCTGCTACTGTATCGTCATCCCAAGCCATGTCGATATAAAGCTTATCGGTATTACGATTATAGCGGATAGGTTTCTTACCTACGAATACTTCCTCAAGAAACTCGATATGACGCATCGCTACGACGTATGGTGTGACCGATACGCTGGAAATATTGAACAGTTCGTTTAGGTGAAGCTGATAACGGATATTGAACAGATTCATAGCGCCGAACGAATCGTTAATATCAAAAATGCGAGTTACGCCTACGAAATCTTCCGGAAGCGTAACATATTGGTTGTTGATATCCGTTTGCGTTAGTTGATACGGATAATACACATGCTGCATACCATCGAAATGATAGTCACGATATTTAAGTAATGCGTCGTCGATACGGTCTTCAATCTGTTCGTCATCCACGTTGATGTCAATTACAGGAGAACCTAAACGACGTAGGATATACTCTTTAAATTTTTCTCTAGAAGTAATTTTAGCCATGTGGGAACTCCAGAATCTGTGCTCCCCTATTTATTCATTTGGAATTCGTTCTATAGACGCCATCCCAATCTTTCGGTAGTGGATTGGCTTTATATTCTTCGATACGCTCGACCATCATAGCATAGTACTCTTTCATTTCGCCTTCGAAAGCATTTTCGACGTAGGGTACATATTCTAACGCCTTATCCCAGTTCTGTTCGCGATAGTGCATCAGAAACTCCCCGTGCGCGCGAGCGAAAGCTATGTTAAGTCCGTTCTTGTTTACGATAGTGTATATGTTAACGCCTTTTGTTTTACCTTTAACGGCTAGACAATCAAGCTCTAAGCATAGATACTCGTCCTTCACATACTCGTAAGTCTGCGGACCGATCACCATCTTCACATGATATGGCTTACTCTGCCCCTCCAAACGTGAAGCTAGATTGACAGTATCACCGAGGCAAGTATAATCAAAGCGTTGATCACTACCCATATTGCCAACC
>Ga0209086_10001400_pt1 | contig 19717 bp, 20 predicted proteins | sample M_130207_XF_Meta_FD_187312 | JGI IMG/M metagenome (GOLD analysis project Ga0209086, IMG submission 187312) | Freshwater microbial communities from Lake Montjoie, Canada to study carbon cycling - M_130207_XF_MetaG (SPAdes) (version 2) | ecosystem: Environmental > Aquatic > Freshwater > Lake... | reverse complement strand
AACTTAATATAGCTTCGCCACAAAGAGGAGACAAACCGGACTCTTACCCGTAAACACAGTTTTTAAGACCCTTAAAATAACCCTTATTTATAATAAAAATATATTATAAATGTCCAAAGGTGTAAAATATTAACAAATAAAAATATTAAAAAATAGTCCTCGCGGCGGGCTTAACCACCATGTTTGTTTTAGCTTGTTTTCGGTACATTTTTTTGTGAAAAAGATGTGGTGTTACGAACGACATATTTTATGACGTACATCATTTAGACATTCTTCTTCTGTTTTATAAGCATGAGGCTGATTAGGATCAGTTACCATTACACAACGAGCATCATTTGTACATGTATATCCATATGCACATATTCCACCAAAACAAGATTTTCCATCTTGACAGACTTGTCCTGTAAATTTTCCATCTTTATCCCTACAACATTGTAATTTATTTGTAAATGGACATGTGTCATTTGGTATTGTTTTTGGTAATACTTTCATACAATTAAATGTTCCTCTACATGTTTTTGTTTGTTCATTATAGTCAGTTTCTAAAATTCCATCTTCAGCTAAACGATACGAACAATCATTAGCATTACATGGCGCATGAGTTGTAGGTGATACTTGATCTTGTACGACACGACGTAATGTACTCGTGTCAATTGGTTGTGCTATATAATAATTAGGTTCTTTATTAGTACCTGTTGCATCTGATTGACATGCTCTGATAAATTCAGTATCACTAATCTTCATATCACTAGGTGTATAATCAATATGTGACCATTCACATCCTTTTGTTATACAAAATGGTTTAACAACACCATCTATTTTTTTATTAAGCATACATGTTTGATCATTAATATCACAATATAAATCACCATCACCGCACTTTTTCATGCATTTTCCATTATGACACTCTGTATCAGAAGGGCAACATTCTCCATTACATAACTCACGTGCACAACATTGAGTATTGTTATTATAAGAACGTGATTTATCGCAACAACTTGCATCAGGCATACATGTATCCCCATGACAACATGTTTGTCCTTTACACAATGGTTCATTACATGTTACACAGTTTCCATCAATAGAACATTTTTCTGTTTCTTTATTACAACACTTATTTTTACATACAGTCTGTGTTGAATTACATTTTGTACAATTACCATCAAGACCGCAATATTCACCTGCAAGACACTTATTGTTGTTTGGACCGCATATAATTTGATCATCAGGCCAATCAATACATTCTTTATTATTAAATGTACAATGTTGATTTTTGCCACATGTTATAGGATCATCTCCATTACCACAAACTTTATTATTTTCAACAATTTTTTCACGTATACATTTATGTGTATAAGGATTCATACATGATCCTCCGCAACCTTCTTCAGTTGATTTACACAAATAAGAATTATCAATACATTTCATACTCTTACTTATACAACCTTTATCACCACAAAGTTTTTCACCATCAAGACAATCAGGGACACAATTTTTTACACTTGAATCATATTTCATAAATGGTATTTTTGAACAGTCTTTTATACATGTTTGTAATTTTTCGTCATATACATCACCAGTTGTACATGCTTTATTTAGTTTATTTCGTAAAAGAACTAAAGCAGTAATAAATCCTGCGACTACAATAATAAGAATAATTACCCTTGTAGCATCAATTGGCATATTATACTTTATATTTATTAAAAAATTATAAATTATTTCACCTGTGAATTATTTTATTATTAATAAATGTCGGATTCGGCAATGTATATAAAAATAGGAATTTTCATTTTAGTTATCACGATTGTTGTTGTTGTAATGATATACACACAAAAAAGTAAATCATCATCATCACCATCATCACCTCCATCTCCTTCCCCGACACCACATGCACCACTTGTTGAAAAATGTGGTGGTGTAGTAGCACCAAATAACCTAAAAAATCCTGTATGTGTTCGTGGAAAATGGGTTGAACATGGTAGTGATGTTTGTGAAGGGTTAGAATTACTTTTACCATCTAACATTGGCAACTGTGCACTAGAAGACTTAAAATGTGATAATGAATTAAAAATGTTATATTGTGAAACAACATCAGAATGTCAAAATGGTGGAAAACTTTATTTTGATCCTCAACGTCCTCATCAGCGTGGTAAATGTGCATGCAAAGGTGATTATCAAGGTAATAACTGTCAATATACCAGTAAAAATGTTTGCGGTGATGGTACAACGGCTTTTGGTAATGTAAATGATAAAGGCGAATGCAGTTGTTTTGCAATTAATCACTATGGAACACATTGTGAAAAACAATGTGCATTTGGTCAAACATTAGATGCATCAAAAAATTGTGTATGCGATTTAACATTATTTGATCAACATGGAGATACTTGTACACCTAAACGATGTGGTAAAAATGGTACTTTTTTGAAAAAGAATGATGTCATAACATGTGTTTGTGATGATGGTTATTACGGTTCAAATTGTGATATTACATGTGGAAAAAATCAAGTATTTGATTCGTCCATCAGTAAATGTATATGCACTGGTGCATATGAACCTGATGTCAATTCACCTGGTAATTGTGTAGCAAAAAAATGTGGAAATGGTGTATATGCTGGTAAAAACAATTGTGTATGTAATCGAGGATTTAGTAAAGATGCAAATGGACAGTGTACAATATCTATTTGTAAAGGTAATACTATATGGGATGACCCATCAGGATCATGTGTATGTCCTAGTAATAAAGATGGATTACAATATTATACTAAAGATAGCAATTGTGTAGAGTATCACTGCCCACTTTCAAAAGAATTTGTTGTTGATAAAAATGGTAATCCAACTTGTGATTGTACACTCTCAGATGATCCTTCTTCTTGTGGAGAAACATGTCAATATACTAGAAAAAACACGTGTAATGATAGAGGTATTCCACATTGTAGTGGTACAGATATGCATTGTGGATGTGATGATTCTCATTCATGTGGTCGTTTTTGTGAACATACAAGATCTAAATGCTCTGATCACGGTGATCCAGTATGTGATGAAAGTGGTAACATGATGACATGTAAATGTGATGCTGGATTTTATGGTTCAGATTGTTCTTGTACTACCCCAAAACCAGATGGAAATCATTGCTTAGGAACAGATTATGTATGTGAAAAAGGAACATGGAAACAAACTTATGCTACTTGTAATGATATTAAACGAAATTATGGATCTATATCGGAATGGAACAAAGCGTGTGGAGACAGTTTGATTGATAAAACAAAGTATTCTGGAGCTGCAATTATGGATTGTAAAGATGGCTATCCTGTCACACCTGTTATTGTAGGTTGTCCTCCTCTATCATCACAAAATGGATGTAAGTCTGGACAAGTAAATGTTTGTGATAATAGTACAGATTATACATGGAAATGTAAAGAACAAATACAAAATGATGGAACATGTCCACCATTACCTAAAGGTGTATTATGTATGGATCAAAATGGTAAAGAAGATAAGCCAGTATGTTTTAATTGCGGTAGTAGTGGTAGTGAATGGGTATGTCAAAATGAAGGAGGAAAACCAAGCTTATCATGTCTTCAAAAAATGGGTATAGCAGCATCAACAACCTATCAAGGATATCCAGGAAGTATTTATATAGATGGAAATACAGGTTTACCAATTTATCCTACTACAGATTATGATGCATGTCTAAATTATTTAACAAATAATTCTAAAAACCCATTTAGTAATGGGCAAATAGGAAATATTAATGTAACAACTATGTTAGGAAATCCACAAGGAACAATAAATGTAGGTACTAAAGTTTTTAATGATTTAAGTGATTCCACTAAAAATCGTTATTTTGATGCAAATGGAACTCGTTGTTTATTCACAGATGACGAAGCAATTAGAATTATGAAAGGTGACTCTAAATTAGGTTTATGCAATACACCACATGGTACATTTCAACAAGATAGTCATTTACCAAATGGTAAATGTGTATGTTTAGATAACTATAAAGGAACAAATTGTCAGTATAGTGATAAAGATACATGTAATGGTAAAGGAACAGTTGATGAAAATGGAAAATGTACATGTGATAAAGATCATACAGGTAATTATTGTGAAAAGACAATAACAACGTATAAGATACCATTAAAAAGCGCATCTAATAGTCGTGATTTTAATACTCCAGTAAAATATCTTTATAAAGATGTACTAGGCAAAATTCCACCTCCAGAGACAAAAGTAATTGTAAAAGGATTAATGATATCAAAATATTTTTTAAGCCCAAACAAAACACTATTTAATGGTACATTTACAGTCTTAAATTCAGATGCATTTGGATTTACTATACATGAAAGACCCGTTGGATACACTCAAGCTGGAACAGACCCTACTATTGAAGGAACTGTAGAATATACATTGATAGAATAACAAACCATAACAATATAAAATAATTCACCACTAAATTATTTTATTAATAATAAAATGTCAGATTCATCTATGTATATAAAAATAGGAATTTTCATTTTGGTTATTGTTGTTGTTGTATTAATCTATACACAAAAAAGTTCATGTCCACCACATGCACCACTTGTAAAAAAATGTGATGGAGTAGCACCAGACAATATAAAAAATCCTGTATGTGTTCGCGGAAAATGGGTTGAACATAAACATAGAATTGATGAATTGCTTTAATATGTGTGTAACAAACCACATTAATGTTGTGATAAATTTGATTTTTTTAAATAATTTTATTTAAAAATTAAAATATGCAAGCAATTTTAAACCAACAACACGCTGATATTAAGCACATTTTACGTGTAAATGAAACTCACCAAGAAATTAAACATGATTTTATTGAACGATACAAAAAAGACAATATTTCCAAGCTTACAAAAGACTGTGAATTTGTGTTTATGATTAAATCATTTGTCGGACAATGGATTGAAGAAGATTGGAAAGCGGTTGAATATATCTTATTTCGTCAAAAAAAATTAGACGGAAAGCTTGATAAACTCGAAAGTCATAAGTGTTTATGTGGACAATGTAATCTTCAAAATTTATGTTTTATAGAACATATTCCACATGGGTTGATTTTTAAAGTCGGCATTGAATGTATTCAAAAAATTTCAGAAAAATGTTATAAAGATATGTTGACATTGGGGAAAAATCGCAAAATGAAACTCATTAATGATCTTATCGAAAAACAGTATCAAGAAATTATAGATAATTACACTATTGAACTAAGACAAATCAAGAATGATAATGAAAAAAATAATAAACATAATTTTTCAGAGCAATTTGCAAAATTACGAGACTTTAAACAGCGTGCTAAAAATGAATTATTTAATAGTATACCTGATAAGTCTAATATTACACTCAAAACAAAATATAAAGAAAAATTGGTACAAACAGTTGATAAAATGTTTGATAGTGTTTTTAAAGAACAAAATAACCATGAAAAACAATTATTAAAATTAGAACATGAAAAGCTTGCTGAATATGTTCGTTATGAAATAACTAAAATCAAAGATGAAAATAACAACGAAGAAAGCAGCTTACATAAACTTGTAGAATTACGATTAAAAGTAAAAGTAAAATTTCCATTGGATATGTTGCTTTCAGAAATTGATAGTGCTAAAAATCAAATAATTGATTACTGGAGTGAACTTGTACCAATTGATGGATATGATACAGGAAGTCGTGTAACTATTCGACAAATTATCAAAGAGCATCATGCCAAATGGTCAGGTGATACTAAAAAATGGTCTGTACAAAGAAGAGAATTAGATAAAGTTAAAATGTGTTGTGATATAGGAGAACATATATGTAAATTGCGAAAAATACAAGAGTGTAAAGTTTGTTCGACTACACTTATTGGTATTCATCCTTATTTATGTGATTCTTGTAAATTTGTTCCATTTCCAGTGGATAGTCCTTATTATATGGAGATTGAAAAATTATTATTTCATCCAGAAAAAAATCAAATTATTAGTCGAGCGCAGAATAGACAAAATGAAAAGATATGGCAAAACTTTATCAAAGCATTTGATGAAATTGTAAAATTGAAATAAAAATAATACAAAAACACAAATTTTAAACAAAGTTTGCAAGCTTTGATCGACCTCTGTTTGTAACCAACCTTCATTAGTAACCACCTTCGTTTGTAACCAACCTTCGTTATGGCATCTTTATTGTTTGAATTTTCAGATAAGAAAATATATACATTTTTTTCAACACTTGAAGAAGCTTATTTCTTTTGTAAAAAAATCTTTAAAAAACCAACTTCATATGAGAAAGTTATTTCTCATTTAAATAATTATTATATAGCAACGGTAGGTTGTGATGAAACAATAAAAATTATGATTTATTATGGTAATATTTATCCACCAAAAATGACTGAAGATATTAAATTTGTTAAGAAAGAAATAATTATACAATGTATTTAACATGTACTAAAAATTTGTATTAAACTATTATAAAGATAAAAATCTTTATAAAATAACAAAATAAGAATATGACAACAATAGAAAGTTATATAGAAAGTTTAGAAAATTATTATTCACATAAAGACTTTATTGATTTTTTAAAAAACTTAAAAGATTACATTGATATTACAATTAAAAAAAATGAACAAAAACAACTAGAATATGAAATAGAACAAGAAATATATCAACTTATTGATGAAGAAAAAACTACTACTCAAAATTTTACCCCAAACGTTAATTCAAATTTTAATTCAAAAGTTAATCAATCATCACGCTCACATTATAAAAATTTTTCAAAAAAAATATATAAATGTTTTCATGGTGTATTTTGTGAATATAAAAATACATGTCAACATATTCACCCAGGACAACCAAATTATGATGATGCAATAATGTTTAAATCAACAAAATCTTGTAATTATGATCAACTACCACGTTATCAACAATATTTTCAAAAACAAAAAGATAATCATCTTAATGGGTTTATCGATCAAAATGGAGTTTATTGTCCATACTTACATTGTTTAAATTGTGACAATTTAAAAGGATTTTGTGTTGCATTTTGTAATCATTGTAAAGGTCATTGTACACAATCAAGTAAAAATTGTATAAGTTTTCCATTATCAAAAACTACATCTTTGTGATCTTAAATTTTTACACCTATTTAAGAACTAAACAATATACAAAAATAAAATATGACAGATTATGTATTTATTATTAATTCTTCAATAGTTGTACTTACTATATTTACTAGTTTCTTTCTATTTTTTGAACATAAAAAATACAAAGAAACTGTATATTATATAGAAGAAGAAATTAAAACAAATAATAAAATTAAAGATAATGCATATGTTGAAGAAAACATGGAAGAAAATGTTGAAGAAGAAAATATTGAAAAAAACGTTGAAAAAAACGTTGAAGAAGAAAATGAAGAAAATTTTCCTGATGTAGCATTTGAAAGATCATTTTCCGATCGTATTCGTCATGTTGAATATATCCTTAAAAGTCGTCTTAGACAAATGGAAAAAATAAAATCTTTAGAACATATTGTATCTGTTTTAGAGCGTATTGGTGATGAAGAAAAACTTGAAACAAATTTAGAAAAACGTTTAAATACAGTAGAACAAAAAATAGAAACTATCTTTAATGAATATACTTTTACAATTAATGATTTTAATAATTTTTGCTCTTTAATGTACGATGATATAAAACGAATGACATACTGTAAAAAACATGTAAACATTATGAAAAAACTTGGAAAATTATGGAAAAATATGGATAATGCCGAAAAAATGATGTATTCTAGTGCAACTAACACTTAACGTTATCATGCTATTCACTATTTTTTAGTGTAGTTATTTGTTATATTTTACACTAAAAAACAACTGTTTACAGCTTCGACTAGCTATGCTCGGTGGTCTTAGTACTTGTTTAGGTACTTTGCTATACATTTATAATATATTTTTATTATAAATAAGGTTGATTTGTTTCAACTTTGTGGCGAAGCCACTCCGTAGTGAGGGGACCTGTCCCCCCTCTCTTTATTTTTGTCCAATAACTAATGTATCGCTTTGTAAAAAAGAAAGATAACGATTTATTAAGTCTTTGTTTTGTATCAAATCTTTTGGACCTTTTACCACTCCTGTTTTTTTATACATATCTTTGAAACCTTTTAATTCGGAAATAGTGTAATCTCCAATCATTTCTAGTTTTTTATTGAATTCTATATCTGAACTTGTCTGTTTATCATCTAATTCTAAATTTTCGTTTAATCCATCTTTATAGATACGATCTTTTATTGATGTTGGTAAACACTTTGACAAATGAGAAATATAATCTTCGGCTTCCTTTAATATATTAAACTGTTTATATGCTTCATCAAGTTCTTTAATATCTTCTCGTGATACTTGTATAAGTACTTTATCATCAATACGTTTACAACGTGCTAGTTCATCGTGTAATTTTATATATTCTTCATGATATAGTTTTTTGAGTAATGGAGCAATACCATTATATACAAGTGTTCGAAGAACAATGGCATTGGCATCTTCTTTTTCTTTATTTTCATCATCAGTATAAACAAATTTATTACGTGAACGATCTTTACAAATATAAAGAGGATGATCTTTACCAGTAAGAAAATTTTTAATAGTCATATCAGCAAGATCTTTTTGACTACCAGAAAGTAAATTATTAATGTTAAAATTTTTAAATGATTCCCGGACGACTTCAGGCGTCATGTAATTTAATAAACTACAATAATTGTTTACAGAATTATCTGTGTTGTTTGTTGTAATCGTAATGTTATTGTTATTTGTTGTTGTTGGTTTATTTTTAAGTTTTTCAAGCTCTTTTTTCATTGTATTCATTTCTTTTGTCATTTTTTTTAATTCACTTTTTTCATCTTCAATCTGTTGTTTTCTTATTTTGCAAATATCTATATGATTTTCTAAACGTTGTTTGGATGAAAGTTCTTTTAAACAATATTTACATTCAAAAAGTTGTTTTTCAGGTACTTCTCCTGTTCGAATAAATATACATTCTTTTGAAGTTTTTTGATGTCTATTTAAAATAAATTTTTGTTTAAATTCTTTATTACAAAACTCACATATATATGTTTCTGTTTCCATATTTATTATATTAAAAATATAATTATACAAACTTTTTCAAACTAGTTTATTTTTATGTAGAAACCTTTATTTTAGACTATTTTTATCGTAATATGTATTATTTTAAAGTATATACCTTAATCAAACAAATATATTATAAAAGTATTTTTTATAATATATTTGTGTGTGTGCGCCATATAATATTAATTATAATAAAAAGTTATAAAAATAAAATATTACAAAAGTTATAAAATAAAATTACATAAAAGCTTTTTCTTAATTAAAAAATATTATACATTTTTCTATAACAGATGTGAATAAAGAAATATCTTTATCAATTGGTAAAATAAATCTATCACGATTTGCTTGTTCTCTGTAGTTTTCCAATTTTGTTAAAACCATTATTTCTACTGCTTTCATTTCTTCTTCTGAATTACATTCTTTATAATATATAACTTCATGTTCTGCTGTTTTATTATATGTACTTAAACGATTTTTCAACTCTTTTGCTTTACCAATAATATAAATTCGTTTTTTCTTATTATCTTCTGTTGTTATAACATAAACTACATTTTTTTCAGGGTAATTTTTTCGACGTTGTTTTTTTATATATAAATTTTCAAGTAATTGTATTTTTTCTTTACTTAGTTTAAGTTGTAAATCTTTTTCTTTTAATGTTTGAATCATATTATCTTTATCTACTAAAGGTATTATAGTTTCTTCAAATTTTTCGTTTTGTGATTTTAAATCTTCAATAATTTTATTTTTATTCATAATAAGTTCCATTAATTGATTATTTATTGTTTCTTTTTCTATTTTTTTTATGTTTTGTAACTGTTTCTTTTCATCTTCAATTTGTTTTTTTCGTATTTTACAAATATTAATATGACATTCTAATCTATATTTTGTTGATAATTCTTTTACACAAAAATCACATTTAAATATTTTAGTTTTTATTACCTTATCAGGTTCTTTTTCTAATTGTATTTTAATGCATTGTTTAGAAGTTTTTTGATGTTTTATTAAAGTTGATTTATCATAAAAATTTTTTACACAATATAAACATAAATGAGACATAAATTATTTAATATATTTTATTATATATTTATTCATTTAAATAGAATATAATTTTTTTTACAAAAGGTTAACATTTTTGTAAAAAAAGGTTAAAATTTTTACAAAAGGTCACAAAAATTACTACTATAAACTCCTTCTATCCACTATGTTTTAATATGAATAATATGGGTATATTTTAAACTGTGTCAAGCCTGAAAAACAACTGTTTTTGGTATAGGTAATGTATTATTTATACTACTAGTCTTAAACCAGTTAGTAGGTGATTATTTTATAAATAACTGTATCAAAAAAGATAAATTTTGTTAATTAATAAAAACAATTATACTTTATTTAAGGTTAATACTTAAAAACTTTTTAATTATTTTTAATAAGTATTAACCATAAATAAAGTATTAAACCAAAATTGTTTTATATTGAAAAATTTAAATGTATATTCCACCGGCTATCCACTACTTTTATTATTAGCCCGCTTAGTATATTTATAATATATTTTATAACAAAAGTGTTATAAAGTAAAAAGTAAATAAAAGAAGTAAATAAAAGAAGTAAGTAAAAGAAATAAACATGATAAAAGATACACTTATTAATTTATATGTTTTTTATAAAATTATGTGTAGTTCTTATTACAATAAAGAGCTTGATTTATTTTTTCTATTTTTTGTTTCTTATTTAATTGATATGTTTGTATTTTTTTAATCTAAAATGTCAATTCAGGTATGTAATATTTATAATAATTTTTTATTATAAATAAGCTTAATTTCAAGTGTATTAAAAAACTTTTTCAAGCAAAGGTTTAAGTTGTTGCAATAATTCTGTACCAGTTTTCCAAAAGTAAACGCTAGGTTGTCCATTTGTATTTGTATTTAAACGAGTTCTCCACAAAGCTCCTAATGCAAATTTTTCTCCTTCCCGTGCAAAAACAATATCTTTAGGCCCCAATGATATTGTCGGACACAAATCATTATAACCATCGCCAAAATATATCACACTAGCATTTGGATGGGATTCTCGAATTTTGTAAAGTGCACATCTCTTACACAAATTAACCTCACATGTGCTGCATCCATGAGGTTCTTCTTTTGATTGATAAGGCATAATGTGAATACGATCAGTGTAAGTATCAATATAGGCTGGATTAGTGACTATGCGTTCTGATGGAAAAAACTTCAACAAACCTTTACCAGACAATGATTCATTAATGAATAATGTATTAGAATTAGATAAAATGTATTGTTGTGTACCAGCATCATGTGCAGCTATAATGGCATTACCAATTTCAGGTGCCATAGGGATCGAATGAAAACATTTACGAATTTGAGTCGATGAATAGCCAGTTTCATGGAGTTCGCGCATGTGATCATTCATTAAGTCCGTCCAACATTCATAGGGTGGCTGACCTTTACGTTGATATAAATGTTTTAGTTGGGGTGCAAGGTTGGAACAATACCATGTATCCGTATTATCATCTACAATAGTATGATCAAAATCCCAAATTAATAGAAGGTTTTTTGCCATTTTTATATTTATTTATTTAATGTTTAGACCATATTTGTTACTAACAAACATATAATTTCTAATTTCTAAATTGTGATGTTGACTTTTCAAATAAATTATGAATTTCTAAATATTGTTTTAATTGTGAATAAAATTCATTTGATGAAATCATAGTCATATGAAATGGATAAACAATATCACATAATATATCACTAACAATTATTTTTAAAAACTCATTTTGAAATGAATTATTGTTATTATTTTCTAATCCTGTTTTTTCACTAATTTGTTGATAAATATCTTGTTTATTAATACTTGAGTTGCTTGATATTTTAAAACAGATATTATAATTGATGTAGGAAGTGATATATATGTAGATATAATTTTCTTCAACGTTTTCGTTTTCTGCTTTTTTTTCTTCATTAGTGATTTCTTCAACGTTTGTTTCCACATTAGTGGTTTCTTCAACTTTTGTTTCTACATTAGTGGTTTCTTCAACTTTTGTTTCTACATTAGTGGTTTCTTCAACTACTTTTTGTTTATTAGGTTGTTTTTTGTAAATATAATATAAAAACGATCCTAAACCAAATATACTTCCTACGATTAATCCGATACGTACACTCATTTTATTGCTAAACTTCTTTCTAAATTAAAATTAATAGATTTATTTAATTAAATTTAAATTAAATGTATCGTCTAAAAGCTACTTTTATTGATAATGGAGTTTCAAAAGAGAATTTTTCATTATGGTATTTTTCAAGTAATGATGCATATAAAAAAGGTATAAAAAATTTTAAAGGGTTATATGTTGAAAAATTATTAAATAGCGATAAAGCAACAATTACACTTGAAACACATCATAAAAAAAATGTTTATTATCTTGTAAAATAATTACACAACCTTATTTATTATATTTTTATAATAAATATATTATTATTTACGTTTACGGGGTTCAGCCCCATTACGACTGCTTTTAACACTTCTTTTAGCACTTTTTTTAGCAGTTCTTTTAGCACTTTTTTTAGCGCTACGTTTAGCACTACGTTTAGCACTACGTTTAGCACTACGTTTAGCACTACGTTTAGCACTACGTTTAGCACTACGTTTAACTGATCGTTTAGGGCTTCGTTTAGCACTACGTTTAGGGCCTTGTTTATCCGATCGTTTAGCACTAAAAGCAAATTTTGCAAAATGAAATTCTCCTGTTATTCTAGATTTAACACCTGTTTCAGCATAGGTTTTGAAAAGTTTGTGAATAACAAAATCAATTGCAAAAACATACATTGAAATTAAAAAATATAAAAACATTATTACTCTAGTTACAGCTACCATTATATCATTATTTACATCAATATCTTTTGCTGTAAATAATAATTTCTGTTTAATTTCTTTATACGTTGAAGCTAATAAATTCATTAATTTAGTAGCATCAAGTTTTAAATTTTCTTCAAGTTGTGAAATTTTATTTTTACACATTTTAGTACCAGTATTTACTAAATTATACTTTTCACCACCAGGAAGAGGATTATATTTATCAATAAAAGAAGCTACATCAATAACAATGTTTTCAATTGTATCTAATACACTTGATAATTCTGTTTTTGTTGACATAGCTAAATTCATCGAAGCTATAAGTGGCTTCATTTTTATTTCAATTTGTTTTTCATTATATTCAATTAATTCATATGTATCTGCAGGTCTTACAATATTTTCTTCTACAAATTTATCTAATTCTTTAAAATCTTGTTTAGTAAAATCGTTTTTAAATATTTTTAAAAAATACTTATAAAAATCATGATTTTTTAATTTCTCCAATTCTATCGTAATTTCATGTTGAACATGTTCTTGTAAAGCTGATCCTATAGATGTATATCCTGTAATCTGATTTTTAAGTAACATTTCATATTCATTACGAAATTTTTCTTTTGCTAAACAACTTACAAACTGAGGATCTGTAGTATACATATCAGTTAATTGTACCGTAAATCTAGTAATTTGAAGATTAACAGTATTTATAGCGTCATTAACAGCTAATGTTGTTTGTTTAACTGTACGATTAACTGTAGATACATCCTGTGATCCTGTATATTGTAAAGTACTTATCCAAATTGTAATAAGCGTTACAATAATACTAATAAGCCACTTTTGATTCATTCGTTTTCCTACAACAGTTGTATAATTTTCTCCATCATCTGCCATCTTTTATAAATTAAAAAATTTATAATTATTTTTTAAATTAAATATAGCTACTTTTATTTATAATGGAGTTTCAAAAGAGATTTTTCATTATGGTATTTTTCAAGTAATGATGTATTAACGAAATTTTAAAGGATTATATGTTTTTACTACTTTTAAATCACCTTCATTTATAATAAATATATTATAAATACTCTTGTAATTGATAAAACTTATTTTGTTATTTTTTAAGTGATTTCTTAGGTGATTTTGATTTTTTAGGTGATTTCTTAGGTAATTTTGATTTTTTAGGTGATTTTGATTTAACTGATTTATTAGGTGATTTTTTAGGTAATTTTGATTTTTTAGGTGATTTCTTAGGTGATTTTGATTTTTTTGTAAATGCAAATGGTGTAAGCGTTTTAATTTTTTTTATTATAGTGTTTATAAATGTTCTAAATGGTCCAACTTGTTGTGATTGTCTAACTTCACTTTCTTCAAATTTTTTTTGTAAACTTAAATCTTGAATTAAACTATTTCTAGCTACTTCTTTATCTATATCTTGTAATAGTATATTTTCAGCTTCAATTTCCCATGCTGTTGTTGCATTTTTTATTTTATTTTCTTGTAATTTTATTTTTGAAATATCATCTTTAGGTGGTAATCCTGCACTGTATATACCAGTACTATCATCTACATCATCACGTTTAGTAGTACCTGTAACAAAATTAATAATATTTTCTTTTGTATATCCTTTAAGTCTTTTTACAGACATTGGTAAATTATTAGGATCACTAAAACAGTCTTGATGAAATAATTTAGAATTCTTATCAAAGCCTACTTTTGTATATGCAAAAAATCCAGATGAATTATCATAATTACCACCTAATTCTAATATTGCACCATGACGTTTATCGTTTAGTAAATTTTTTATACAATATAAATAGGCACCTAATAAAATAGAACCTTTAACTGTCCAACCATTATCAATTTGTCTAGTACATATTAAATTAACACTATAAATTTCTGGTAATAATTTACATTCTCCTAATTCACATATTAAAAATCCTACAACATGTTTTAATTTATCTTCAACTTTTTCTTTTTTAAAGTCTGGAGTTACAGCAATAATAGCATCAAAATTATTTTGATCATTATTTACTAATCTTTTACTTGTATTTTCTCCATAATCTTTTCCAATCTTATTACAAACAATCGTTGCTAGATCTATTAATATATGTAAATTAGTTTTTGATCTTGTTTTCCCCATAAAATCATTTAGAAATTCTTGAAAAGTAAGTAATTTAATACCGTTTAACATTTTTTTAATACCTTCATCAAGACGATAGTCATCTATTCTATTTTCTTTTGTAAATAATTGCTTATCTGTCATTTATTTATATAATAAATAATTTATTTACGCTTATTGACACTACGTTTAGCACTACGTTTGGTTGTAGATTGTTTTTTAGACTATGATTTAAACCCAAAAAAATGTTGTTCTTTATCTTCTTCATCATCATTTTGATTTCTAGTAGTTAAAAATAGTTCTGTAGCCTTTATAAAAATGATGCATTTACATACACTTATCCATGCTATATTTAATCTCTCATTATTATCTATTTCTTTGTATAAATATACAGGAAAACGAGTTGATAACATAGAGGGTGCAATGTTATTATTGGTTACCCTATTGCGCATTTATTTTTTTGAGTATCTTGTTGTATTTTCTATCATTAATCTCGCTACTAAAATATGTATACAAAATACACCACAAAATACAAAAGAAAATACATAGAAAATTTCGAAGGTTAATTTTAAGTTGTAATAACCTCAAAATTATTAGAAATATTTCAAGTAATTTTTAGTGATTTCCAAGCCTTTGGCCGTGTAAAAATACTAAGATGCAATCATAAATGTATTTTGTAATTCAAAACCTAATTTTCGATAATAATTTCTCGTTCCAATTCCAGCAATTACACACAACTTTGTAAATCCAGCATCTTTTGCCATCTCTTTTGCTTTCATCATTAACGCTTTTCCAATACCTAAATGTTGTGAACTCACACTCGGTTGATTATTTTCGTTATCTACTTTGATTGTATTTCCATACACATGTAACTCTCGAATTAATGCACAGTCTTCTAATTCTGGAAAAATGTCTGTACATGCATGTAACGTTATCCGAAGTCGTACAAATCCAAAAATTGTTTCGCGAATTTGGTTCATTTTATTAGGCTTACTTTCCCATGAAATGAAATGTTCAGTTCCTCCTTGTGCTTCATAACTACGAATTACCAATTCACCTTCACGCGGATCATTATAAACACGACCAGGCTCTCTTGAACGAATACACATACAAGTTAACCCACGTTTTTTCATGATTTCATCAAATTCTTGTTTTTGATTCGATGTCTTTACACCTGCAATAATATATTCATTTGGAATATCTCGTACAATACGATTGTTACGAATCCATGGATGTACATTAGTCAACCAATACAATACAACGCGTTCAAGATCTTCATTACCATAGGGAACATAACTACCATTTTTATAATCTTCTAAAATTTTTGTAAAGGGTGTTGTCGTCGTTGGATATAATTTTACTTGATCCGGTTGAATGTATTGAAGAACATAATCCATCATTTCAATATCTTTTTCAGGACTTGATCCTTTCAAATTTGGCATTAAATGTACATCAAATTTAAAACAAGAATCACGCAATAGTTGGCAGGCTTTTAGACTTTGTTTTAATCCATGACCACGATTGGCTTTTTTCAAAATTTCATCATCTGTATGTTGAACACCAATTTGAACACGTGTTACACCCCATCTACGGAAATCAACAAGTTCACTTGGTTTAATACAATCAGGACGAGTTTCGACTGTAATACCAATAATTCGATGGTCGGTTTCAAATTCATTAATATCTTGTTCTTCACGAAGCGTTTTTCGGTCGCGTGAATGATGCTCAAAACATGTATTGGCTGCATAAAAAATATCTCGCATAAATTCTTCCAAATAGTCTTTTGGGTAAGAGTAAATCGTTCCACCCAAAATAAGAATTTCAAACTTATCAGCAGGATGACCACATACTCGTAAACTATGAATACGTGAATACATCTGTTCAACACAATCAAATTTGTTTTGGTTGGCGCGAAGCACACCTGGTTCTGAAAAAAGATAACTACGAGGTTGCCCTGGTTCTAATGGACAAAAATTACAATCCCATTGACATGAAAAAGGTTGTCCATTTGGATAGGGGCTCAGAAAAACAGCCACAACCGATACACCGGAAATACCTCTACACATACTACTCATTAAATAATTTTCAAGTACTTCAGATCGTTGCAAACCTTCGGTTTCTGTCATTTTAATATAAACTTCATTTAAAGCAGGTTTACTAGGAACAAATTTAAGTTTTTTATAAGAAGGTCGTAATGATTCATGTGAAAAGTTGTCGTTATCATTATTATTAATTAGCGAAAGCAAAAAGTAGATATGATCACGAAGTTTAGAAATGGTTTCATCAGACTTATCAAATACTTTAAATTTGAATGTTTGTGAATTTTGCTTTGCAAAATCTTCAATATCTTTAATTTTATCTAATTGCATTTTTAATTTTCAATGGTAACAATTAAAAATATTCAAATTTATAAACAAAGCGATGATTTACTTTTTGTGATTTACTTTTTGTGAATTAATTTTATAGATTTTTTTATTAATATAAATGAAGATTGATATTAATACATTACATTATTGTGTAAAAAAAGAATTAGGATATGATGTCCAATCAGATGTGGCTATTGATATTATAAAAATGTATTTACAAACAGATTATCATCCTTTATTTAAATTAAATCATAATATTAAAACTCGATTACAACGATTTTTTCAAAAATATAATGTGTCAATTATGAGATTAATTGAAACGTCAAATAATGATGTTTGTTTATTACATGAATTACATTCAATATTATATACACCACCTAAAAATGAAGGTGGAAGTGACCGTGAAAAATCACGTATGAATGATATATTTTATGAATTAAAAATCATAAAAAAAGAAAAAGAAAGAAACAAAAATGAGTTTAACTATTTAGATTTGGGTTGTTCAGAAGGCAAAATTACAAAAGCTGTTATTTCTGAATTGTCTTTAAGCCCTGAACAGTCACATGCATGTGATATTTTTGATCAAAAACCAGAAAAAGAATATACTTTTTCTTTAAATACAACCAAAACACTACCTTATAATGATAATCAATTTGATTTTATTACGTTATTTATGTCTGCTCATCATTTTAGTCATGTAGATGATATGTTTAATGAAATTCGTCGTATATTAAAACCTAATGGCTTTGTATTGATTCGTGAGCATCATTATAATTCTATAGATGATACAATATTTTATAATATTATTCATGCACTATGGGCATGTGTATTTAATACAGAAATGACACCTTATAAATTTATAAAAGAGTATGATGAAAATAAATATGCATATTATCGTTCAATAAAAGATTGGATTTTATTATTTAAGAAATACGGATTTCAATCATTAGATTCATACGGAAATCCAGGAGAGTGGTCACATGGTTATTTTGACAAAAAAACTAAAAAATATTTACCAGATCAAATGAATGCTTTCTATCAATTATTTAGATTAAAAAAATAACACCGCTTAAGCGGTATACTATATTTATAATAAAAAATTATAAATAAGTAAAGTGTATTTATTGAACATATTTAGCCCATCGTTTACCACCTAATACTTTTTTTACGATCCATAAGTTACCGTCATTTCCAGTCATGATTGTACCAACGACTGTTTCAGATGCGTGTTGACTAGGTGATTTACGGTCACCTCGTTTAGCACTGCGTTTAGGGGCTTCAGCTTCACTGCTTTTGGCGGATCGTTTAGCACTGCGTTTAGGGAGTTCTTCACTACGTTTGGCAGAACGTTTAGCACTGCGTTTAGCTGAACGTTTAACACTTCGTTTAGCTGATCGTTTAGCCGAGCGTTTGGAACTGCGTTTGGTGGATCGTTTAGCAGATCGTTTAGCACTGCGTTTAGCTGATCGTTTAGCCGAGCGTTTAACACTGCGTTTAACAGATCGTTTAGCACTGCGTTTACGGGGTTCAGCCCCCGTGCGACTGCTTTGTTTAGCTGAGGGTTTAGCTGAGGGTTTAGCTGATCGTTTAGCTGAGCGTTTAACAGATCGTTTAACAGATCGTTTAACAGATCGTTTAACAGATCGTTTAACACTGCGTTTAGCAGGCTGTTTTACTGATTTTTTATCAACTTGTTCAGCCATTTTTTATTATATATATGAAATAAAAAATAATAAATAAAGTATGTCTTCTCGTCTTGAACTAAATAAATTATTTGCATTAGGTAAAATAACAGAAAAAGAATATAATGAAAAAATACAAGGAAAAAATAAGATATTAAACGAAAAAAATAAATATACTGACAATCCTAATGTAGGAATTAAACATCGAATCAATGAAACAAAATGTGATAAATGTGGTGATGCATTAAATGGAGGTACATATGGTATTATTTTTAATCATTCTCTGAAAATCCTAAAAAAGTTATAAGGTAGCATTCTTGGTCACAGTATTACACATGAATGTCCCGAAAGTTTTTTACATGAAATTGAAATGTATGATCGCATCAAAAATGCTTTTCCAAAAAAACTACAATATATCAAGATGTTAGGTATTTATGATAATTGGACTGAAAATCGTAGATGTTATTATGTCATGGATAAATTAGAACCTATAAAACTTTCTCAAACACAAAAAGAAAAAATTGATGATTATTTAATCCATTCTAGAACACCACTTATTGATTATGTATTAAATGAAATGAAAACAAAT
>Ga0209086_10001399_pt1 | contig 19723 bp, 17 predicted proteins | sample M_130207_XF_Meta_FD_187312 | JGI IMG/M metagenome (GOLD analysis project Ga0209086, IMG submission 187312) | Freshwater microbial communities from Lake Montjoie, Canada to study carbon cycling - M_130207_XF_MetaG (SPAdes) (version 2) | ecosystem: Environmental > Aquatic > Freshwater > Lake... | reverse complement strand
GTGCCTGCTCGCTTGCTGCGATCAGGAGAATAGGGAAAACGGTTTAAATCCGTTGCGGGGCCGCCGCTGTAATCGGTGCATGATTATCACAATAGCCACTGTGAAAACGGGAAGGCTGATAATCCTAGGAAACATTAGTTTCTTAATACCGAAAGCCAGAAGACCTGCCTACAAATTCAGAGCCATTTGCTGCGGACGCAGGCAAACAGCACAAAAGAATTAACTACCACATTGGTAGGCATTTTTTTTTTTATATGTTGCGTCCTTAAACTTTTAATAAAAGTAAGGAAGCACCATGTTAAATAAAAAATCGAATCTTACAAATAAAGCCTTTACTCTGATCGAGCTTCTTGTTGTTATTGCAATCATTGCTATTTTGATTGGCCTTTTACTTCCAGCAGTCCAAAAAGTTAGAGAAGCTGCCACCCGAATTCAATGCTCCAACAATTTAAAACAACTTTCTCTTGCAGTGATGAATTACGAAAATACCTTCCAAGTACTACCTTTAAGCTATTCAACTCCAAACCCTTCCAACTGGCCTTATTCCACCACCTACTGGTTTGGACTTGTCGATACCGCCAACAATGCTGATACAGCAAATGGTATTATTACTTCTTATTATGAAAATAACTCCAAAGTTACCCAATGCCCAGGCTTAGATAAAGAAAGTGTCAAATCTCCGTACAAAACTAGTAATGGCGCATATGCAACTGGTGGTTATGGGTATAACCGCCTCTTAGGAACTACTTACTGGAATGCAGGAAATTGGTCCAATCCAGTTTTCATGCGTAAAAGGATTACTGATTTCCCATCCACATCAACTACTTTTATGTTTTCAGATACAGCTTTGATTTCGACCTTTTCCAACCCAATCGAAGCGCAGGAATCTTATAGTATTGCTGCACCTTTTGCGACTTATAACGGCTCAACACCTCTACCCACAACCCATTTCAGGCATTCAGGTGGTACTGCAAATGTTGCTTTTCTTGACGGTCATATTGAGACACGAACTGAAGTTTCTTTTGCAACTCCCGCATCTTGGAATCAAACATCTATTGATTTGGCAAAGAAATTAAAAATTGGTTATCTCTCTGATACAAACATCTCATACGCTGGCCAGTAATTAACCTGTGCTTCCTTTCGTTTGATTTTTCCATATTTTCTCTTATGTGTTCTTATTTTTTATCTGAGAGAAAGTAAACTTAAATCATGCCTATGCGAAGCATGTTAAAATCTAAAATCCATCGAGCCAAGGTAACACAGGCTGATTTGGAATATGAAGGTAGCATAACCTTGGATGCCACCCTCCTTAAACTCGCAGATATTCTCCCAAATGAAGAAGTCCATATCTGGAATGTAACTCGAGGTACCAGATTTCGCACTTATGCAATGATTGGCGAAGAAAACTCTGGGGTTATATGCGTTAACGGAGCAGCAGCACACCTTGCATCAGCAGGTGATCTTATTATTATTGCAAGTTACTTCTTGATAACTGATGGCGAATTAATTCCAACACCTAAAATTGTTTTCGTTGATTCAGCCAACAAACCAAAGAAAATAGGGCAAAGCGAAACACCAGGCCCTAATTCCCCTAAAAGCTAATCCAAAACCTATCGGTTGATCACTACTTATTTTGCATTCATTGCAGTATATCGATGCGTTGGAACAGGCCTTCCAGGTTTAAAACTTTGTGTTTTACCTAAAACTGTTTTAGCATTTACAGAACTACAAACTTTACTAACTATTTCACCAACTAATTTTTCAAGTATCACAGGATCAAGTGCGACCCGAGCATTAATGATCAAATCAAATTGATTGATTTTAGTATTCGAGGAAAGCGATAGTTCAGGCATCGTTCCATTGGATACCAGGTTGGCAACGCCAAATGCACCATCCGCCAAGCCGATAGCTTTTAGATGTGCAACTTCTGCATTATGGCTAACCAATTCTTTTCTTAATTTTTCTATAACATCAAGAAGAATTGCATCAACATCAAGAGGCTTATCAGATTGAAGTTGCAGCGTACTGTTTAACCAGCCTAGCTCTGCTTCACCTTCAGCATAAATATCGTAATCAATTTCTAATATCTTTCGCCCAAAGCCTCCTTTTTGATCAAGCAGAACTGCAAGTTCTTCAATACCTGTACCAATCTTTGCAGATATTTTTAAAACAGGTACACCCGGAAACTTCTGAGCAACAAGATCCAGTAATTCATTTAATTGAGTAGGGTTTAATTCATCAATCCGATTAATAACGATTGCATCAGCTTCTTCAAGTTGTTTAATAAATATATAAGCTGCCTTGGGTGAAAATCCACTTCCCGCTTCATCTTTTAAAATTTTAATTCCATGACTTGGCTTAAAAATAACAGGGTAAGGAGAAACATCAAAACGATTACCATACAAATCTTTTAACGGCTGAACTACAGTGGCAACGAGATCGGTGCAGGAGCCCACGGGTTCAGCAATAATAACATCAGGACGATTATTTTCTTCAAGTGAACTAACACGATCCACAAGTTCATCAAATTTGCAACAAAAACAAGCTCCCGCAACTTCTTCCACAGTTAACCCTTGCGATCTCAAGCTATTAGTGTCAACCAAATTTACAGCCTGATCATTAGTAACTAATGCAACATTCAAGCCTATAGATTTATAGTGGGCAGCAAGCTTAGACATCGTGGTGGTTTTTCCAGCCCCAAGAAATCCACCTAACATTACAAATTGAATTCGCTTCATAACAAACACCTTTCAACATCTAGTTATTTATGGCTTTAATGAACCATGAAGTTTATAAAGACCACCACCAAGAACCGCCCCAACAAGAGGAGCAAGAATATAAATGGTAAAAAAACCACCTCTTGGACCAGGAATTGCAATACCACCCCAGCCTAAAAAGTAAGAAACCAGCCGCGGGCCAAAATCACGGGCAGGATTAAAGCATGCTTGTGTTAAAGGCGCAATTACTGAGATTAAAACAGCAACTGTTAAACCTATAAAAAGAGGTGCCAGATTTGATTCTGGGGCTTTACTGTTTGATGAATCAGTTAAAGCAAATATGACACACGCAAGAATCATCGTTCCGAGAACTTCTGCTAAAAACGCATTAAAATGAGAAACTTTTGCATCAAATGAAATCCGTTTTGAAGGGTCATATAGCCCTTCAGCATTTGAAAGAGGCCCAGGGTTAGGAAAATATTCGCCATAGCACATTGCTGTAAGCTCACTACCAGCTTCACCGCGAATAATGCCCCGCTCAATTTCCCTTTGTATAATGTAAGGTTGATAAATGACAAACAGAAAAAAAGCAGCAACCATTGCTCCTAAAACTTGGCTGGCTATGTATGGAAATACTTTACTAAAAGGGAACATTCCCCAAAATGTAAAGGCTAATGTCATTGCAGGGTTTAAATGAGCGCCACTTATATGATTAGTACAATAAATCGCAAGTGTAACCCCAATACCCCAAACTATGGCAACTTGCCAAAGGCCAGATTGAGAACCAGTCAGTACTGCACTATGAACAACCCCACACCCAATAAACACAAGTAAAAAAGTGCCCAAGGCTTCAGCAAAACAACAAGCAAACAATCCAGATTCAATTTTTTTGTCCAATTTAGGCAACCTTATGAACAACATTTTTTAAGAGTCTTTGATAATTCAAGCCTGCAACAACCGAGATCCAAATGGTTTGTAGGACCTGAAACACCCATACCCGATTGCAATTCGTAATAAATAAACCTTCCCATGCGATTAGATTTTACCAAACCTGCTTTCCTTAAAATCGAAAGGTGGTGGGAAACCTTGACCATATGCTTCCCAAGGCAAGAAGCCAATTCTCCAACATTGCGGGATTTTTCACTTAAACATTCAATAATCCGCAACCTCTGCGGATCCGAAAGTACAGCAAGCATACGCGAACAATGAACAGGTTTAATATCAAGCAACCTAACTCTCCCAAGAATTATTACTTAACTCTTACATAAGATTATCATATAGCAATTTGATTTACTAATAAATCCATCTCAAGATTTAATAATTTTAACTAAGTTCAGATGCTTCTAATAACAGCCAAATTACTGTATATTAAGATAGTGGGTTCTGCTTCAATAGGATTATTTTTCAACATGCGCTTTACTAAAGGTTTCACTTTAATCGAACTTCTTGTCGTCATTGCAATCATTGCAATATTGATTGGGTTACTTTTACCTGCTGTACAAAAAGTAAGAGAAACTGCCGCCAGAATTTCAAGCAGTAATAATTTAAAACAACTCGGAATGGCCGCACTTAATTTTGAATCATCAAATGGGCATCTTCCCAACGGCGGGGGGTATGACTATAGTCTGCCTAACAATAGTGCTCCTTACACTACACCGAATGCTTATACAACTATTCCAGGTTACGGACAATTTCGCCCTCGTTGGGGCGACCCTTCTAAACAACCAAAAAAGCAATTAGGATCAACTTTTTATTCATTATTACCTTATGTAGAACAAGAATCTCTTTTCAAAGATCCCCTCTCTTGTTTCAAAACAGCGGTTAAAACTTTTTATATGCCCATGAGAAGACCACCCCTTCCACAAGTTGTCCCCACAAATGATTCGATTTATCCAGGGTATTCCTATAACGATGGAGGGCAGGGGGCGAACGCTCGAACTGATTATGCTGCCAATGATCAGGTTTTTTTCACCACATATGCAGGTTGGGGCAAAGTATCATCTTTAACTGGCATCCTGGATGGAACCTCGAACACCATTTTCTTTGGTGAAAAAGCATTGGCGCAAACTGCTTATAGCTCCGGATCTTGGTATTGGGATGAACCTTTCATCATGGGAGGTACTGGTGGAACCGGCAGATGTGGTTCCGAACTTTATTCTGACTCACAATTAAACACTTTCCCTGATAGAGTTTCAGGAACAGGGTGGTCTGTTGCAAATACCGGAGAATCATGCGGTGGCGGAAATTGGGGAAATCCAAGTTCTTCTGGGGGCCCTCAATTTGCTTTCGGCGATGGAAGTGTTCACACAATCAATTACAATACACCAGTAACGAAAGTTCAATTATTGATTCGGCCAGCAGATGGACAATCCGTAACTTTAGAATACTGAGCTTAGCTTATGTTGATCATGAAATCATTTGCTTTATCAATACTTATCCTCCTGTGCACATCTTGTGGAGAAAGTAAGCCAAAGTTAGTTAAAGTTACAGGAAAAATAAGTTTTAAAAGCAAACCTCTTACTGCGGGAAGTATTTATTTCCATCCTGCCTCAACAAATTCATTTACAAATGACAATCCAAGTAGCCTTTTGCAGGTAGATGGTTCGTTCAACATGAAAACATTTCCCTATGGTGATGGGGTTTCACCAGGGGATTACAAAATCACATTAGCCCCGCAACTAGCCTCAAGAATTTCGTTACCATACTTATCAGACCCCGAAAAAACGAATGCTTTTATTACTGTCCCTAATGATGGGATTGAAAATTTCGTACTTGATATTGGCAACATAAAAACAAAATAATTTACTAGAGTTACAACACAGGTTTTCATTTTCAATGCTCGATATAACAATAAGAAAATTGATTGATCCAGCATTAAAATCGACTGCAAGATTATTTGTAAAGACTGGTATTAGTGCAAATAGCATTACTATTATCGGATTTTTATTCGGTGTTTTAAGTTGGATCGCTTTAGCATCAAACCTTTATTACATCGCTTTAGGAATGATACTTTTAAATCGTTTTTTTGACGGATTAGATGGGATGATTGCAGAAATTACAATAAGAACAGAACTTGGTGGGTATCTAGATATTGTCTTAGATTTCATGTTTTACTCAGGAGTTCCTTTCTTTTTCGCCTTAGGAAAACCAGAAATAAGTTTATCTGCATCTTTCTTAATTTTTAGCTTTATTGGAACTGGAAGTTCATTCCTTGCATATTCTGCAATTGCTGCAAAACATGGTTTCACCAATGAAAAATTTAAAAACAAAGCAATTTACTATCTAGGTGGATTAACGGAAGGAACGGAAACAATTCTGTTATTTTCATTTATCTGTTTTGTTCCTGAGAAATTCGCAGAAGCAGCATGGATATTTGGAAGTTTATGTTGGATCACAACATTCACTAGAATCTACACAGCTTTTGTAAATTTCAAAAATCTTGATACAAAATAAACAACTAAAAGAAATATTTCAACCATCATGAACAAAAATTATAATGCCAATTTAACAACTAACAGAAGATCGTTTCTAGGGAGCCTCGCATATCTTGGTGGTACTCTTTTAACAGGTTGTAATAAGAAAACTAAAACGGAAGGTCCTTTTTCTGGAAAAAAACTTAATGTATTTGTTTATGCCGGAGGGCATGAACAAACAATGCGAAAAGTATTTGTACCAAGATTTGAGGATTTAACTGGTGCAAGAGTCATAATACATTCGGGTTGGTGGGAAGGTATCGCAAAGCTAAAAACAGCCCCGTCAAATAGCCCACCATTTGATTTGATGATTTGCGATGCAACCCAAGGATATCCTGCAATAAAAGAAGGGCTTTTTGCACAACTTAATCTTGATAATATCCCAAACCATAAATTACTTTTTGAACCTACTTTAGATAATTGGGTAGTAAAAGGTCGCCACGGCTTAACTTACCCAGATTCTGTGATGACGCTAGCTTTTAACAAAAATCTTGTTGAAGAAACACCAGATAAATGGGAAGACCTTATAAAACCAAATTTAAAAAACAAAATTGGTTTATACAGTTCATTCTATCTTTCGCTCTTTACATTTGCATGCATGAAAGCAGGCCTTGAAAATCAACTTGGAACTGCACATCAATTAATTAATAACAATCTTGATGAGGTTTTACGCTTCACGCGAACCTATCGAGATCATGTAAAATTGTGGTGGCCTACATCAAACGACATGATACTTGCATTAGCTAATAAAGATATAACAGCAGGAAACATGCACAGTCCTGAATATATAACAGCGCTAAGAGAAAAAGAAACTTTAGGGGCAAGTGTGCCCTTAAGTGATCGAGCTTTTGTACAAGTATTTTGGGCTATTCCCGCAGAATCAAAAAATAAACTCATTGCAGAATCAGCAATCAATGAACTTTTTTCAAGAGAAATGCAATTAGAATTTGCCCGCAGAGGTTCTGCAACATCTATTCTCTCAGTTGCTGAAACCATGGCACAAGAAGATATATTCTGGAAAAAACTATACCCGCACACCAAAGAACAATTCAGCACTCTTCAATATTACCCTTATGAAACTTATGCAAAAAACTGGAAGGAAATATCAGAAACATGGGATCGCACAATATTGCGAAAAGGGTAATTAAGAATATGACAGAAAAAAACAAAATAACAACCGAATCAATTACTTATTCTTACAAAGACAAAAAAGCTGTTGCTAATTTATCCTTTACTTTAAGTGAAGGAAGATATCTAACAATATTAGGCGCATCTGGTTGCGGAAAAACAACATTATTAAAACTCCTAGGAGGTTATTTAAAACCATCAGAGGGATCAATTTATTTGAATAGCACAAATATCACTTCCATGGATCCGGGAATTCGAAAAATTGGGATGGTGTTTCAGAATTACGCCCTTTTTCCGCATCTTAGCGTAAAGAAAAACATATCATTTCCCCTTGAAATAAGAAGAATTTCCAAGATAGAATGTGAAAATAAAGTAAATTCAATTTGTGAAATTATGGGATTAACTTCAAACGAAATGGAACGCAAACCTACAGAACTTTCTGGGGGACAGCAACAAAGGGTTGCCTTGGCCCGTGCTTTAGTTTTCGAACCACAAGTCCTTCTTTTAGATGAACCTTTTGCAAATCTTGATAAAAATATCAAAACCCAACTACGAAACGAAATTCGTAAATTACAAAAAAGCATCAATATTACAACCATTATGGTCACCCATGATCACGAAGAAGCGTTATCAAATTCTGATTTTATTGGGATCATGCACGAAGGAAAGTTATTACAAATTGGTGATCCTAAAACCATTTACGAAAAACCCGATTCCCGTTTTGTTGCTGGTTTTCTTGGTGAAACCAACCTTATTCCCGCTAAGTTCTTCAACATTGCAAATAAAGGACTGGTTCACATCCGACCAGAGAAAATAAAAACAGGAAAACAAGCAAGCCAATGCAATTTCCAAAAAGAAGGAATTATAACTGCAATTACATTCATGGGTTCTTATTTTCTAATCGAAATAAAAACAAGTGAAGGATTTCATTTCAAAGTTACCTCAAGAGACCACGAAAATTTATTAATCGGCTCAAACATAACATTTGGTATTGAAACAGAATCTGTCTGGTTGATTTCTGAAACTAACGAAATTTCGCAATGATAAAAAAATCTACAGCCATACTGATAACTCCAGCAATAACCCTTTTAACAATAATGACTATTACCCCGTTATTTTTTATGATTCGGGTTAGTTTGTTAAAACCGCCGGAAGAAGCCGGATTTTACATTCCGGATACATTCACTTTTCAAAATTATGGTTTAATATTCGATAACTATGGAATAAGTATCATCCTTAAAACCATCATATTTGCTTTAGAAATTACTTTTATTACAATATTTCTTAGCTTAGGTTTCGCTTTATTAATTCAAAAATCATCAAAATTTTGGCGTGTCATATCCATTACCTGTTTACTATTACCAAAGCTAACTAGTCCACTGCTAATAATTTTTGGATTACAAAGAATCCTTGGCGATCACGGTATTATTAATCAATTATTGCTTTTCTTACACATCTGCAATCACCCAGTCACTCTAATACGAAATCATCTTGGCGTTTTGATTGGAGAAACATATTTGATTTTACCATTTTCATCATTATTAGTTTTTATTCAACTTAACTCAATTAATGAAGAAATCAAAACCGCGGCCAAAGGTTTAGGTGCAAGTAATTATCAAGTCTTTAAAAAAATCACACTTCCATTGTGTTATCCTGGATTAATTACAGTTTGGCAACTTTCAATGGCGTGGGGAATGAGTTGTCTTCTAGGACCATTATTTTTAGGAAGCCCTTCTGAAAGCACCATTGCTTGCGAAATATACCACCAAACATTCGAACTCGGAAATTGGCCACTTGCAGCAGCATGGTCTGTTTTCCTTACCACTACTACAATTGTTTTATTATCAACACCAAAATTAATTACATCATTTTTTACAGTACATAAATAAAATGAAGACTAAAATCGCAGGCCTGATACTTTTTTTATATATTTTGATCATTAGTGCACCTAGCATTATTAGCGCCTGTTTAGCATTTTCACCAGATTCATTTTTAACCATCCCAACTAACTATTGGACTTTAAAATGGTTTATTGAATTTCTAAATCAAAATCGCTGGACAGATGCATTATTACGAACCATCCTGATGGGATTAATATCAACATTTTCCGCTTTAGCCATTGGTATACCTTTGGCATATGCAATGACTCGGCTAGATGTTCCATATAAAAAAATAATCCATGGAGCATTATTATTACCTTTAGTTATTCCGCCCATAATTCTTGGAATGGGGGCATTGCCAATGTTTTACATGATGCGAATGAACGGCACACCACTTCAAATCATTTTAATGCATACATTATTAGTATTACCGATCATCTATTTAATTTTAAAAGTTAAATTTGAAAGTATGGATATTCAGATTGAAGAAGCAGCACGAGGCCTTGGGGCGACACTTTTTCAATCGATATTGCTAATAACAATCCCGCTAATAAAACCTTCAATTGCAATATCAGGAGTCGCAGCATTTGTCATATCAATTAATGAATCAATTGTGGCAATATTCATAGCAGGGCCAGCCAATGAAACAATATCAACAATAAGTTGGTCTCAATTAAAACATGCACCAACGCCACTAATAGCAGTGGCATCATTGATCCACTTGGCGATTATTACATTTGGGGCAATTAGTATTTATTTAATAATGTTAATAATAAATACAAAAAACAAAACAATAACACACAAAGAAACGAATAAAAGCTTTGTAAATATCTAAAAACCTTACTTATCAGAAGAAACTTTTTTCTGATATTCAGTTTTAGAATAAGTAGACTCCAATAATTTATCTGTAGCTTGTCTAGAACGGATAGGATCATTTTTAACCTTATCAAACAAAATCGAAAGGTTATATAGCGCTTTAGCATGCTCATCAACATCTTGATTATAAAGAGTATCGACTTTTAAAAATTCCCAAAAAGCGTCAGTCGGCTTGTTCTTTTTCAGATAATAATCTCCTAGCAAGTTAAGAGCTTTGCCACGAATGTAATTTTCAACAGATAAAGCAACGACATTATTTAAATCAACTTCAAGCGTTTCTAATTTATCATTAAGAAGATTAGCTTGGGATTTGACAAGAAGCACCTGAACTCGTCGTGGATCATCCTGGGGGATGGCTTTTTCAACCTCATTTAATTTTGCCTCAGCTTCAGCCATTCGGTTAGTACGCATGAATAATTTAAGTATTAAGAAATCAGAATCGGTTTTAATTTCTGGTGGAAGACCAGGGAGTCTGCTAACACCTTGATATAATTTTAAAGCCGCATCAAAATCACCTTTAAACTCCTGCAAATCAGCTTCTATTTTAAACGCATTTAAAGTCATCCAAGAATCTGGATTATCAAGTCGGACAGTATTAAGAGACTTAAGAGCATCGGGCAATATCTCCGGTTTTATTTTAGCCAAGTCTGCCTTAATTTTTGCGATACGAAAGTTAAGATATTTTGATAGCCTTACATCAGCTTTAACTATTGGCAATAAAGCTGAAATATCTTTGACTGCTTCTTCATAAAGTTTCAAACGCTCTGCTTCTTTTGTAGCAGGAAGATTGGCACGAATTTCTTTGCCCAAAGCGCTTTTTAATTCAATCGACCCAATTGCAGTGCTGGAATAATTTACATTAATAATATCAACTGCGGGAATAAGCTTAGGAGCAGGTTCTTTTTGAACCTTAATTAACAAACCTTTGACACTATCACCAGTAATTAAGCCATTAATATCACTTTCACCTTTTTTTGTTTTATCTATGTATTTCACGGAATCTTGGGCACTAATAGAAAAAACAAAGGCGGCCATAAAAACCAGACCAAGTACAAATCTAAAAATTAAATTAAACATTATTTCTTATCTCCTGTCTTTCCCGCATCTGTTTTAGAACCAGAAGCAGCTCTTTTGGCTTTCAACGCTTCAAATGCATCTTTAAGTTTAGTTTCGGTAGCAAACAAATCAACAAAACGCTTTTTTGAATCAATACTTCCAAAATCTGGTTGTGAAGATTCGAGTTTTTCGATCAAACCAGCAGCATCTAATAAGCCCTTGGCAGCCTTTGTTGTATCCTTAGATGTATCACCATATTTATAAAGCCCATAAACCATGTGGTAATAAGCCTCCAAATATTTTTCTTTTATTTGATTATCACTGGATTTACCAACTAAAGCTTTGACAATCTGGCTAGCCATCGATGAGGAGAGGCTAAATTTCTCTTGGGATTCAACTAATTTTACTTTCTCTAATAAGCAATCTATATCTTTGTTTCCCCAACCAGGCATTTCTTTAGTACCAATAATTTCTTCAATTAACTTATTTGCATCATCAAACTTTTTCAAATACCGCAACTCCCTAGCTTGTTGCAGTTGAATACCTTTATAGACTGAAAAACCTTTAGTATCATTTGCATCTTTTGGCTTTTCAGCTTTTTTAAGAAGATCAAGAGCTTTCTCATTCAAACCCATAGTGGAATAATTAATAGAAATAAGTCTTACTAAATCATTTGTCATAGCTTTCTTTTTAGTTGTATCTTCCTTTGTAACATCATCAAGAATAATAGTAAAACCCTTGATTGCTACATCAAGGTTCTTGGCATCACCTTTCTTACGAAGTTCTCTAATTTGCTCACCAATTAATGAATTTAACTGCAGCAAAACAACATTTGCAGTACCCGAAGCTTCGGCATCTGAAGACAAATATTGGAGCGCCTTAACAACTTTTCTTGATTTTTCTATGTCACCAATTGAAATATTTGCTTGTAAAGCCATACCAAGCAAAGCTGAACCGAGTTGCAAATTCTGTTTGATTTCAGGCATTTTGCCTTCACTTGCCTTATCGACTAAAGGATCAAGTAATTTCGAAACATCTGCAAGTTTAGATTGGCTGAAACTAGCATTTGCAAGTCCATACAAGGCAAACAATCCTAAATTACCGACATTATTTGAAATCGCTTTTCGAATTTCGTCATCCTTAACTTGATCCATATCAAGTCGATTATTAGGCTTTGCTAATTCAGCAGATAAACCTGCAGATAGATTTTGCAAATCAACAAATCGCTTGGCTAAGTAATACTCGCCGCCAAGTTTAGCCTTTGCGATGAAATAAACTTTATTCAATGAAGAGTCCGATCCTTCTTCAGGTAATGGAATAGATTCTAAGGCTTTGATGGCTTTAAGTCTATTTTTGCCATCTTTAAGTTCACCTTCAGCAGCAAGGGCGGCATTCCCAAGTTCATACATGCAAAAAGGAAAACCCTGATAAGAAGGGTTTACTTTTTCAAGAGTTGCAACAGCTTCAGCATATTTTTTATCCTTAACCATGAACATGGCAAGCTGGTGCCTAGCACTATCCCCGGGAGTATCGGATGGCCATCGTTCCATCATCATTTTGGCAAACAAAGCCATATCGGATTGAGCTGATTTGACTTTATCTTCAGTTGCGCCAGATTTTTCTAGTTCTGCAAGTTTTTGGGTAAAAGAACCTAAAGTGTAAAGGGAAGCAGTTGCTGCTTGCGAAGATCTAGGATCATCAATAACAAATTGTTTACCAACTGTAATAGCATCATCAAATTGTTTTTCATTAAAATAATAAAAAGCAAGCATAGCTCGAGCATTGTTTACTTCATATTGGTTTTGCCCCGAACCTTTTTTGATTGTTTCTTTGGCCTCTTTGGTTTCAAGACCCTGTTTAAGAGAAGCAATAATGGTAGCAGCATGTTCTTTTCTTTTCTTTTCCAAATCATCTGGATTAGTATTTTTAGCTTCTTCTGCAACAATCAAGGAGATTTCATACTGTGCCCTAGTAAAGCAATCTTCAAAGGATTTGAGATCAGAAACTTTTTTGGTAAAAGCTCCTTGCTCTTTCATAAGGCTAATTTTTAAATTTCTTGCCTCATCTGTAAATTCATTTTCAGCTTGTTCAACTTCGGTAAGTTGTTTACGGGCAAGATTTAACAATTCAGATTTCTTTTGCGGATTAGTTGCAACAGCCTTACTTTTAAATTGTTCGATATAGCTTTTGGCAAGCAACATTCGAATCCCATAACCTTCAGGTGTTTTCACATAAGTTTTATAATCTTCAAGCCATTTGTTACTGTTGGTTTGAATAATTTTATCAACATCTTTTTCGGTAGGGTCAGGTGCGTCTTTAATCACTTGCAAAAAGAAATATCGAGCCAACCGTTTGGCATCATTAGCAGCTTTGTTTGTCGGGGAAACAGTAAGAATCTCAATTAACTTAGGTCTGGCTTTTTTGGGTTCACCATTTTCCATAAGAAAAAGTGCTATCCAGGCTTTAGCTTTCCAAGTTTGCGAATCAGATTCTCCACGGTCAGCCAGTTTCTCCATAGCTTTGATTGCTTCAGTAATAATATTTCCGCGCAAAACCCGATCTTTATCTTTACCAGTATCAACTACTGATTTAGCTTCATCATAGAAAGAAAGAGCAAGATCCATTTCCCCTACTGCAATTTTATCTGCCAAGGATTTCGATTCTGCAATTTCAGCAGGAGTAACGCCAGTTAAAGTTGCAAGTTTATCAGCCATTTCTTTAAGAGCGCTTTTCATTTGATTTCTTGAATCAAGAATTAAAGCCTTAGCTTCATTTCCCTTGGCGACTTTTTCGTCATTGGTTCGCATTGATGAAATCTCAGAAATCTTACCCTTCGCCATTTGTATTGATAAATTTGCAAGATCTAATTTAGCTTCAGAAACTCTAGCGCTTTTGGGATTATCAGCGATGAACTTTTTAATTTCAACCATTACGCCTAGATATAATTTTTGTCGACGGGTTTTATCTGGTTCAGCAATGGCCTTTGATAATTGTGTTCTAGCAATTTCAAGGGGGATGTTAGATTTGAGTTCTTTGGAAGCAACTTTATCTAAAAGTTTCAAATAATCTAAAGCCAGATCTAGATCACCCCTTCTTCGTAAACCATCCACAAACTCCAAATCAATTCTTTCTTTGGGGGTTTGGGCAAAAACCAGAATAGGTGTAACTAATATCAAGCAAAGTAAAATAGCAAAAGTTCGTTTCATGACTAAACCAACCCATACATAAAAGTTAAGTAAAAAAACAAATAATCAATGTTCAAAGCACATGACCAAAAGTTATTATTTCAAAGGTAGGACCGTAGGTATAGTAAAAACCCTAAAAACCGGGTAAAGATTACTTCTTTTTTAAATTCCTATCCGCTGACAGCGCAATGCCTACATAACCAAAAGATTTTTCAGGTTCTGACGCTTTATCCAACGAAGCCTTAAACCAAGTAAAGTTCTTCGGATTCATGCCAATATGACGGTAAGCCAATGACTTACTTAACGATGCGGGTTCCATTTTATTGGCATCGTCAAGAATTGAAGGAGCCATATCTTCTTTTGCCAAAAAAGAAGCCATTAAAAACCGAGATTTAATAAGTTTGAAATCTTTCAAAGCCTGAGGCACCTTATCAGCAGTTTTAATCCATGAATCGGAAGAAACCTTTAAACTTGGAGAAATCACTGAAAGTAATAAATAAGATTGCACGCTATCTAAATTAGGCATGACGCCTTCGCTAATAATTCTATTCAATTCTTCTTTTAATATAGGAATATCTTTTCCCAGAATTGATGCAAGAAAAGCAACTTTAGTTAAAAGATTTAATCGTAAGACGCCATCAAAGTTTTTGAAATTCGCAGATCCAATTAAGTCATCTAATTTATCATTAGCTAAATTAACACAAAGTAGGCACAAAAGATCAGCATCATTATTAGAATCTTTAGCGAGAGTAAAAGGAAGAGGTTTATCTTTATCAGCGAGGGTAAAAAAGGCAGCAGCAAAAGGAGAAACAGGGGTAGAAGGAGAAGAGGTATAGCGATTACGAATTGTTTCGAGAATTTGTTTTACAGAATCCAATTTCTGCGCTTTAAATAACTCCAATCCTACAACAGCAAAAAAATCAGATTGCTCATCAATTTTTTTATCTTTAGCTAATGAAGCACCCGATAAAACCTGGGAGGCAAAAGCAATGGCGCGATCTACTTCGCCGGCTGCAATAAATGAGGAAGTTGCATCTTTTAAAGCCAAGAGTTTAAATTCAGGAATAGTGAATGATTCGAAAGGTTGTTTTAAAAACTTCTGCACTTCATCCCACTTCAGTTTTTTATTATCTCGGACATCATCTTTCCCACCACCCAATTCAATTATCGATTTGCACAATTCAAGTAATGCAAAATCTTTTTCAACAAAAGAACTAGCTTTATCCAAAGAAGCTAAAGCAGATTGAAGAATTTTCTTTATTTTTGGGGCAGAAACATCAGTAGTTTCTGAAAGACGATAGGAAGCAACACCTGCAAGGAGAACCGCTTTTATTTCACCGGGCGAATTAACGAGCTCACCACTTTTGATATTAAGTTCAATTTTAGCAATTTGTGCATCTTCGTTAACTTTACCCCGATAGGAACTCCAATAAAAGAAACCTAAAGAACCAAAAATAAGAAGAGCCATAACCAAGACAAGGCGTTTAATCTTTTCAGCCCGTGTTAAAGGCTCGAACTCCTCAACAATTGCACCCGCTTCGAGCAAGGCATCGCGAGAAACGGTATCCATGGTGGAATTCCATGTACCTTCAAGTTCTGGTTCTTCTTTCCGTAAAGCTCCAGAAGGCCGTTTATCTGGCTGTTTTTTCCAATCTGGACCATTTTTATTAACAACAGCAGGCATTGGGATTTTAAGAATTCTACGACAACTAGGGCAGGGCGCCTGCTTACCACCTAAATCCAAAGCAAACGAAACTTTTTCATCACAGAAGGTACATTCAAATTGAATGAGTTGAGAAACCTCTGTTTCCTGCTGCTTGGGTTCTTCAAGAGCTAAAGCCGCCATCGCTTCAATATCTTGTTCCGCCTGGCTTTTGGTTTTGACCGAGGGTTGAGGTAAAGAAGCTTCTACGGATAAAGCAGGGACAATCAAAGGGAATTTGCAACTTGGACAGGGAATAGTTTTACCTGCAAACTTATCTGCAGCTTTAAACTTCTTTTTGCAAGCATTACAAGAAAACTGAACAGGCATGTGCAAAAATCCTCGTGAATCAACCTAAATAAGAAGGATAAGATTAAAGAAGATTATCACCGAATAACAGGAAGAGCAAACTTCTTATCGAGGGCGCCTAATCCTTTTTCGACAAGCAAGTTACCGTTTTGAGCTTCTTCGATTTCCCATTTCTCAACTTCTTCAAGAAGAGCGTCAACCATTTCACTTTCAAGGACATGACGAACAATCTCGCCCCTTTTAAAGATCACGCCTTTGCCTTTACCAGCTGCAATACCAAGATCAGCTTCGCGCGCTTCGCCAGGGCCATTAACAATACAACCTAAAATGCTGATTTTAATTGGAGTGGTTTTACCTTCAAGTCGTTTTTCAACCTGAGCAATAATGCCTTCAAGATCAATTTCAAGGCGGCCACAGGTAGGGCAAGCAATGAGTTCTGGTTTTCGAACCCTTCGTTGTGTTGCTTGAAGAATATCAAACGCAGCTTGAATTTCCGGAACAGGATCGCCTAGTAAACTAATGCGAATGGTATCGCCAATACCGTCTAGCAACAAAGGGGCCAGTCCACATGCAGATTTGGTGACCGCATAGGGTGGTTTCCCCGCTTCAGTAATACCAATATGAGTTGGGTAATCCGCCTGTTTAGCAAACATACGATAAGCTTCAACTGCGGTAAGAACATCACTTGATTTTAAAGAGACAATAATGTTTTTTACGCCTTCAGATTCAGCTATTTCAAGATAACGAAGAGCACTCTCAACCATAGCGGGTGGACAGGGGAAACCATATTTTTCAACAAGTTCTTTTTCCAAACTTCCAGCATTAACACCGATGCGGATAGGAAGCCCTTTATCTTTGGCTTTACGAAGCACTTGCCTGTATCGATCATAACCACCAATATTACCAGGATTAATCCTAATCTTATCAATTGGATGATCCATAGCCTGAAGAGCCATTTTATAATCAAAATGAATGTCACAGATAAGAGGGATACCAATCTTTTTACGAATTTCACCCAAAGCATGAGCATCTTCAGCTTTTGGAACAGTAACACGAACTAACTCACAACCAGCTTCTTCAAGAGCATGAATTTGTTTGATAACTTCATCAACAAAGTGGGTATCGGGGGTAGTCATAGATTGAACAAGAATTGGATTATTGCCGCCAATAATACGATTACCAATCATAACTTCACGAGTTTTATGTCTGGTAAAAGGATGCTTATAAGACATACCGATGGATTCCTTTCATAAGGGAAAATGACAAATCTTCCATGATTGAAGTATATACTAAAACAACGATCTTCCCAAACACAAAGATAAGGTAAGTTGATGGAAGAACCAATTATTTCCCGACACAAAATCGACTAAACATACGATCTAAAAGATCATCAGTAAAAACATGCCCGGTAATATGCCCTAAATTTTCTACAGCTTCTCTTAACTCAAGAGCTAAGATTTCCAAAGGTTCTTCAAAAAGAACACAATGATGAGCTCTTCTGAGATTATCAAGACACAAGTTGGCATACCCATGTATTCTAGCAAGGCCTGAAACAGATGCTGCCCCATTTTTTTGTTGTACATGTTCAATTATTGTATTCTTTAAAACATCTACACCAAGCATCGTAAAAGAACTAGTATGAATCCAATTATCTGGCCCGCGAGAAATATCACTCTTAGTCGCCACTTTAACAAAAGATTTTACATCAAAATTTAAAAAAGCATCCAAGTAAAGTTGATGATCATTATCAGCACAATAAACAATAACATCAGAAAGTTCTATTTCTTTGGTTGCTAATTTTTGCGCCTGTTTTTCAATTAAATTCCGACCATCTTCAATACCTGGGGCATCAATAAGTTCGAAAAAAGAATCGCCCCATTCTATTCGAGAAGTGACCATATCTCTGGTGGTGCCAGGTATCGGACTTACGAGCGATTTTTGACCTCTAACCAAAATATTAAATAACGAAGATTTGCCCGCATTTGGGGGTCCAACAATTATTACACGAACCTTATCTTCTCCAACTCCACGAGATTGAAGCTTCTTAACCAAAACAATTATTTGAGCAAGCATCTCACCAAGAGTTTTAAGAATTGCATCTGAACTGATAATTTGAATGTCTTCAGTCGAAAAATCTAAATTTGCCTCAACATCAGCGAGAAGGTTAAGTAAATCATCTTTAACCTTATGCAAAGGATCAAAAACACCTCCAGCAAGTTTACCCAAAGCTTTATTCAGCCCATCTGGTGAAGAAGCTTCAATCACTTGATGAATTGCATCAACTTGAGCAATATCAACTTTCCCGTTGAGAAAAGCCCTAAGTGTAAACTCCCCAGGGTTGGCAGGCCTAAAACCTTGTTCAAAAAGTTTTGAAAAAAGAAAATCGACAATCCAAGGATTAGAAATCAGATGCAACTCAACAACATCCTGCCCTGTGTAAGATCCAGGAGATTTCCAAAAATACAAATCAATATCAACCGAACGAAACTCATCAATCATAAATCTCGAAACATCGAAGCCTTTAGATTGTTGAAGAATTGAGGTTTTAATATGCAGAAAAGAACAGACACGATCAAAAGCATTATCGCCAGTAATACGAATAATGTGCCTAGCACCAAAACCTGCAGGAGAGGAGGAAGCGCAAATTAAGTCGTGCGAAAGAAGTATTTCCCGTTTCAATATAAAACCCCGAACAAGGGTTATTTTTTCTCAGCTTGTTTAAGAATATCATTGAACCAATCACGCCAACGGTCGAGAGCTGTTTTTTCAGTATTAGTTTTCTCTTGGGCCTTATTAGCAAGTTCTTTCCTCAAATTTTTAGCAGACTTTCCATTACTATTCGAATCCACCTTTGAAACATCAGGCCCATTGGCAGAAGCCAATAAAGGTTGTTGACCTGTTTTAGTTTTAGGTAGTAATTTTCTTTCACAAAGACCCCACAAACTGCTTGCAACAAAATAAATACAAAGCCCCGCAGCAACCTTGTAAAACATGAACCCCATGAATACCATCATGTAAGTCATCATTTTTTGTTGAGCTTCTTGTTGCTCATCTGTAGGAGGTGGAGTGAACATTTTTTGCTGTAAAACCATCAAAACAATTGCAAACAAAGGAAGCAGATTAAAGTAAGGCCCAAGATAAAAGAAACCTCCATAATCTTCAGGATTGCTTATCAAAGGTATAGAGGCACCCCAATTAATAAGCATGTCGGGAGCAGCGAGGTTAATAATCCAAGTAGGCCAGAAAGTGGCTAAACGGAAATGGATGCTTTCTTGCAAGGCGAAGTAAAGGCCCATAAAAACAGGCATTTGAATAAGAACAACCCAGCAAGTACCAAAAGGATTGACATTGTATTTGCGATATAATTCCATTTGCGCCAAGCCTATGGCCTGCTTAT
>Ga0209086_10001398_pt1 | contig 19725 bp, 13 predicted proteins | sample M_130207_XF_Meta_FD_187312 | JGI IMG/M metagenome (GOLD analysis project Ga0209086, IMG submission 187312) | Freshwater microbial communities from Lake Montjoie, Canada to study carbon cycling - M_130207_XF_MetaG (SPAdes) (version 2) | ecosystem: Environmental > Aquatic > Freshwater > Lake... | reverse complement strand
CAAATTATTACAAATATTACAAAATATTACAAAATATTACAAATTATTACAAATTATTACAAATTATTACAAATTATTACAAATTATTACAAAATTATTACAAATTATTACAAATTATTACACTTTATTAAATATTATTAAATATTATTTAATTTAAAGACATTTTATATAAATATACTTATATAATGATTCATATTAAAATTTCAGTGTCAAAAGGATTTAAAAATGATAAATTATCTTCTTTATTACAAAAAGAAGATATATCTATAAATGAAGCAATACTAAGTTATGGTTCAGATATGTATCTTCAACAAGGTAATATATTGAAGAATATTACAATAAATAATGAGACTGAAGTATTGAAAAATGAAATTAAAGAACTTAATAAAAAATATCAAGAATCTTTGATAAATCTTCAAAAAGAAAAAGATTTTGAGTTAGAACAATTCAAAAAACAAAAAGAGAATGAAATTGAAACTATTAAAACTCATAAATATAATTATGAAAATAATTTAAAATTGAATTTTGAAAAGAAAGAATTAGAATTTAATGAAACTATAACTAAATTAAACAATGAAAAAGATAAGATTTTAAAAATTTATTTAGAAGACAAAAATAATATGGAGAAATCTTTTCGAGATATTTATTCTAATAAAGAGACTGAATATAATTCAATAATAAATAAAATAGAACATGATAAATTATCTATTAGAGACCAATGTTTTAAAGATGTTCAAGATATTGAGAATAAATTAAAGGAACAATATGAAAATAAAATTAAATTATTGGAAATGGATATGAATAAAATGCAAAATGAGAAAAAGATGGAATTAAATTCTTTAATAACAATATCAAAAGATATTGTTAAATCTGAATATGATAGATATATAAAATTACAAGAAGATCAAATTAAAGATTTAAATACTAAATTAAATGATTTAAATGAATTTAATAGAAGTCTCCATTTGAAAAATGAACAACTGACTGAACGTATATTTGAAGTGAATAAAACAATGGAAAATAGTAAATTTGATTCTATCATTGGTAATTTTAATGTATTAAATGAAAAATTAAGTGATAATTTTGATAAATTTTATAAAGGATCCTTTGAAAAAGGTTTAATGGGAGAGCAGTTCATTGAAAATTATCTATGTGATGCCTTTACAAATTGTAAAATTATAAATACTTCATCAGAAACATCGGCCGGAGACCTGTTATTTATATTTGATAAAGTTAGAACATTGGTTGAATCTAAAAATATTAATTATATGAAACAATTTGATATTGATAAATTTTATAAAGATATTGAAATTCGAGTAAATCGTAATGAAATTAATAGTGCTATACTCATTAGTCTTCATAATACTAATTTAGTTCATGGAAAAAGACTTTTTCATTTTGAAATTAAATGGGGTATTCCTATTATTATGATTGGGGATGTATTCAAGAACAAAGAATATATTAGATTTAGTATTTCTGTTTTTAATTATTTAATTAAAAATGGATTTGCTTCATCAGAAACCGATGAAGAGAAGTTTTCATTTATTGTTAATACTATTAATGAGGTTTATATGTTATTTAAATATCAAATGACATTTTTAAATAATGATAAAGCTATGCTTATTAAAATGGAAGATAGTTACAGAAAAAGAGAAATGAATCTAAATGATATTGAAAAATTATTTAAAGTTATTTTTTCGAAATGTCCTGAAATTAGTATTCATGATAATAAATCCAAAAATGGAATGGATGATATTATTAATAAGATTAAAAGTCATATTACTACTATTCCACCTGATTCAGATTTTAAAATTAATATTAAAAATTTAGAAATTATTGGTATTTCTAGAAATGATATCAGAACTGTTGGAGGAATTAAAAATGTACAAGATGCATTAAATGAAATAAAAGATGATTAATTTATATTTTCGAAATATTACTTCTTACATTTAATTTAATAAATATACCTTTTATTAAATTAACTTCATTTTAAAGTATTCTATTTTAATGACCCTTTTTAAAGGGACACCTACCTAGGGGTCGGCTGTCCGCCGTCAGGCGGACTTATAAGCAATGCGCTAGCATTGCGTCCTTACAGTTAAATTTAAAAAATTACTTTTTATTAAATTAATTTAATTAACATGATTTTAAAGTCCCTTTTAAAGGGACACCGACCTAGGGGTCGGCTGTCCGCCGTCAGGCGGACTTATAAGCAATGCGCTAGCATTGCGTCCTTACAGTTAAATTTAAAAAATTACTTTTTATTAAATTAATTTAATTAACATGATTTAAAATCCTTTTTAAAGGGACACCTACCTAGGGGTCGGCAGTCCGCCGTCAGGCGGACTTATAAGCAATGCGCTAGCATTGCGTCCTTACAGTTAAATTTAAAAATTTACTTTTTATTAAATTAATTAACATGATTTTTAAGTCCTTTTTAAAGGGACACCGACCTAGGGGTCGGCAGTCCGCCGTCAGGCGGACTTATAAGCAATGCGCTAGCATTGCGTCCTTACATTTACTCTTTATAATAACTTTGTTTAGATAATTTCATTGTATATACATTATATAATATATAATATTCATTATACATTATACATTATACATTATACATTATACATTATACATTATACATTATGCAATTATTAAGGTTTATTTTTTTTATTAATAACTCTAAATATAATATAAATGAAAACTATATTATTTACAAATGCTAGAGATGAAGATAATATGTTAGAATGGACTGTTCATCATAGAAATTTAGGTTTTGATAATATTTTCATATATGACCATAAATCTATATATCCTATTAGTAAAACTTTACAAGGTTTTGATTATGTTACTGTTTTTAATATTTTTGATGATTTTGTTCCAAAAATAGAATTGATGAAAAGAGCTGCTCAATATGCTAAAAATAATGCTTTTGATTGGCTACTTTATTTAGATGCTGATGAATTTTTAGCATTACCTTTATTTCCAAATGTTAATTCTTTTTTAGATAATTATCCTAATAATCAACAAATATGTATTAATTGGTTAGTTTTTGGTTCTAACTTCTTGAATGAAAAACCTAAAGGTACTATGTTAGAAAGTTATATTAGATCTACCTTATTAATCAGTGATGTTGTTAAATCTTTTGTTCGTCCTGATAAAGTTATTGATGTTGTTAATCCTCATTATTTTATTGTTGAAAATATGGAATTATCTGGTGGCATTTTTGGAGATAGACAATATGTTTCTCAACCTGCTATTTGCAGTGTTGATAAATCTATTCCTTTTGATAAATATCCTGCATATATTGCTCATTATATTTTTCAATCATATGATATGTATAAAAGAAGAAAAGTTAATCGTAAAAGAGATGATGATGGTGGTAATTATGACCATAATTATAATGAAACTGAATTTCATGGTTTTTATAATGATATTGAAATGACACATATTAGAGATTTATATAATAAAATTAATAAATTTAATATGATAATCGATTTCAATCCTTCTATTTATAAAAATTTACATAATGATTTAATACATATGACTGATGATGAAGCTTCTAACCATTTTTTGAATTTTGGTATTGATGAAAATAGAATATATAAAGAATATCAAAAATATATTTTTAATCCATCACTATATAAAAATATACATAATGATTTACATTATATGAATGATGAAGAAGCTATTGAACATTTCATTTCTTGGGGAATACATGAAAATAGAATTTTTAATAATTATGGTAATGTTTTTAATCCTACTATTTATAAAAATTTAAATGATGACTTGATACATATGACTGATGATGAACTTCTTAATCATTATATTAATTATGGTATATATGAAAAAAGAAGAATTTTTTAATTGATTTTTTAGAGGATTTATCCAAAATATAATGAATTTATCGAATGATTTATCCGTAGATAAAGAACTATTTTCTGGAACGCAAGTGAAAGAAAATATAAAATTTACTATTTTTTAAAAAGTAATTTTTATAAATTATTTTAAAAAATATCATAAATTAAACACTATTTTTTTAGATTTATTTAAAATAATTTTACTTTATATTGTAAGTTATTCATTAAAATATTTATTACTTATATTTTAATATTTTTATTAAAATTAATATTTAATATAAATATTTTTATTTTTTTTATTATTGTATATTTTAATATTATTTTTATATATTTTTATTGTATTTCGAACATTATTTTTAAATGATTTTAATAAAAATTCTGTAGATTGTAGATAGAAGGGTTTTTACTTTTATATTTGCTTTTTATATATAGCTAATTCAAAAGTAAAAACCCTTCTATCTACAATCTACAGAATTTTTATTAAAAATATTTATAATCATTCTATTTATATACAATGATTATTATATTTTATATATTTATTGTTTAATATATTTTTATTAAAATTAATATTTATATTTTATTTTTTATTATATTATTTTTATATATTTTTATTGTAAATTAAACATTAATTTACAATATTTTTAACTTATTTTTTATAAATCATTGTTTTTATAAACAATGATTTATTACATTTTATATATTTATTGTTTAAATATTTTATATAATATTATTCATAAATATACAATGAATTTATCGAAGAATTTATCCGTTGATAATCAACTATTTTATTTATTTCCCATCTATTATATACTCTAATATTTCATTTTCATTTATTATTTCTATCTCTTCATGAATGTTTATTTTTATTTTTTCATTTCCTTCTATTTCTTTATATAATTTTATTCTTATTTCATTATATTCTGTTGTTGATATTAATAATGGTTTTCTTAAACTTTTACTTTCTTCATCTATTTTTTCACTTAATTCTATACATTTTCCATTTAGTTTATAATTTGTATAACTATAATAATTTTTATTATATTCATATACTTTTTTATTATCATTATCTATAAAACCTTTATTATGTCCCTTACTTTTTACATTATCTTTATGAATAAATATTTCTTTCGGTCTTTCTGTTATAAATTCTTCAAAATATATTATTAAATAATCATAATCTCTTATTGTATTTTTATTATCAATATATCTAACTACTAATCCTATATTATTTAAGATTTCATTTATTACATATTTCATTGTTTTATAAATATTTATACTATTTACATTAAAATCATATTTCTTCTTTTTATCTTTCCATTCAAAATATAATTTATACTCTTCTAATAAATAACTATTCAATATTTCATTCACTTGTTTCTTAAATTCTCTATTTGTTATAAAATGTTCATATCTTATATCCAAATTTAATATTTTTATTGTTTTAAATATTAATAATCTTGTTATTGTTTGTAAATTTATATTATTATTTAAATTAAACTTTTGATTATCTATATTAAAAAACTTTTTTGTTGTATAATCATATATATCTTCTATTTCACCATTATAAATTATTTTTAAATTTTTATATTTACTCTTTGTTCTATCATTTAATAAATATTTTATTTCATCATATTCATTTATACATTCATATAGTTTATCATCATATTCTATTCTATCTGATATACCTTTAAAAAAATATAATCTTCTATAAATATTATGTTTAAAATATTGTAATCTGTATTTATCTAATAAGATTTTAAATCCTTCATTTATAAATTTTTTATTATTATTGGTTTGATTTTCATTATAATCTTCATATATTTTATCATTATTTTTATTTTCATAATTATTATACTTAAAAAATATTAAACTTTTTATTTTTATTGGGTCATAATCATCTAAATTATTATATTCTAAATTTATATCTTTATCTATTAAATAAGTTGGATTCTTATAAAAATCTTCATATATATTTATTAAATTATCATATTTTACTCCTATCTCATAATTTATCAATGGACTATACATGAACTTTAATATAAATTCATCTTGTATATCAATAAACTCTATGTTTTTAATATAGTCTGTATTGTTATTTAATATAAACTCTACATTATATTTATAATTATATATCAATGTTGTTAATAATACTTGTAATAAATTACTATTTGAATTTATCGTTTCATGATCATTTAATAAACATATATTATAATAATCATTATCTATTAATTTATTAAAATTACAATTACTTATAAAACTATCTAATGTTTCATTTGTATATTGATTAAACTTTTCTTTATTTTCATTATATATTATGTCATTTATTGTCTTTAATATATAAGATTTTCTCGTTTTTAATCTATCTACCGTTATTAAATCATTATATTTATATCTTTTATCAGTTGAATATATATAAATCTCTTTTTCTATTAATTTTCTTGCTCTATAAAACATTTGAATTAATTCTCGAACACATATTGAATTTTTACCTGCATAAACTATACATTTATGAAAATGTTCTTGGTTTATTGATATCCCTGTTTTTATTACTGGAGTAAATAAAAAACAATTTATATTATTCTCTATAATTATATCTTCTAAATGTTTTATACATTCATTTTTATCTATTTCTTCTTCAATCTCATTTTTATATAATATTGCACTATTTCCTGTTAATAATAATACATTTTTATTTTTATATTCTTTGATTATTGATTGATATATTTTTACTGTTTCATATTTACAATTTGATGGTAATATTATATTTTTATTTAAATTTATATTTTTAAATATTTCATTTAAATAACTACTTTTTGAGATTAATATATAATATTTATACTCTTTGTATTTATTTTCTAATATATTATATATATTACATTTACTTTTATTTTTTATTGACTTTAATATATTTATTCTTTCATTGTCTAAATCTGCATCTAAACATAAGATTTTTTTTGTTGATAATATCTTTTCTTTGAATATTATAAAATTTTGATGATCTGTTATTTTATCTTTTTTCATTGTTGGACTATCAAAATGTTTTAATATACTTATATATTCATCTAATATTAATATATCATATTTTATATTTTTTGCTTTTATTAAACTTTCCATTGAACATACAAAATTATATTTATCTTTCTCATTTATTTCATCTAAATGTGATTTAAATTTTATATCTTCTGTTAATTTTGAATTTAAACTATTATTTTCTGTTATTAATAATACTTTTAAATCATTCTTTTTTGCATATTCTATTACATTATTTATTATATAATATGTTTTACCTATTCCCCAATATGCTTTATAAAAGTTTATTGTTTCACTCCTTGCATTTAAAAATTCATCTATATATTTTTTTGTATCTATTATATAGTCTAAATTTACACTATTTTTTAATATATTTTCATTCTCCTTTTTATTATAATGTTTTTCTATATAATAATTACCTAAACAATAATTTATTTTATCATCTTTATCAACATAAAAACTATGATTTTTTGAAGTTATTAATTCATTTATAAATTTATATAAAAACCCATCTATTATATCATATTTATAAATATCTATTATTAAATATCTATTTTTTATTTGTTTTTCTTTATTTTCATCATTAAATATATTATATTTATTTTCTAATTCATTTTTTTCTATATTTGTTTTTATACTTAACCATTCTATTATATCTTTTTTAAATACGTTATTAAAATTATTATTAAAATCTATATCTATATTATAGTCTTGTATATACTCTTTTAATATTTTATCTAATACTGGTCTTCCTGATAAAAACTTTTCTTTATTGTATTTATTAATAAAATTTAAATTTTCTTCTTTTGTCCATTTATTATCTGTTATTTTAGAACTTATTTCACACCATTCATTTATTAAATTTTTATTTAAATTCTCTTTTATTAATATATTTGTTAAAGTCTTCCAATTACCACTATTAAAATAAAATTTTATAGGTAGTTTTTCAATGATAAATAAATATATTTCAGTTATATTATTTAATGTTATGGTTTCCTTGTTTTCGTCTCTTATTATTGGTTCTCTTTTTATTTGTTTCTTTTTTATTATTTTTAATTCTTCTGTTTTATCTATATAACTTATTAAATAATCTTCTGGATTATTTGACTGTTCTTTGAAATCTATTAATACATTCGGATTATTTATATTTTTTAATTTTGTATTATATGGTAAATTAATCTGTTGATTAAAATTATATATTTTATTATCAATTATTTTTAATAATATATTCTCTGATTTATCTTTATAGTTTTCAATTATATAATCAACAAATACTTTTAAATTATCTTTTCTTTTTGTATTATATTTATAATTAACAATATTAACATTTATATAATTATTTTCATCTGGATATTCTCTCATATATATTAAAAAATCATCAATTGTACAATTTGTTTTAAAATATTTATTGAATACTTTTATGAATTCATTTATATAAATATTTAATTCATTTTTAGAACAGTTTTCTATTTTTTCAAAATAAAAATATGGTTTTATATTATTATCATTTTTTAATATTTCATAATAAATCCGTTTTTCTTTCGATTCATTTATTAATAATATTAATTGTTCTTTATATGTTTCAAATTCGTAATATCCTCCAAATCTTTTCTTTTCATCTTGATAATAAATATAATCATATGCATAAATATATTTATATTCATTTTCTGCTTCTTTTAATGTTGTATAAGTTATATTATTATATAAACCTGTATATTTATGATCCTTTGCATATTTATTATTATTTTTACATATTTCATTTATATTTTCATTTGATGATGTTTCTAAAAATAGTTCTTTTTCCAATAAATTAATGGTATTATTTTCTTTCCAATCTTCTGGTATTTTTATTATCTTTTCCGGTTCTTTAAATAAGATTGTTAGTTTATAATTTAAATTTATTTCTTCATTTATCTCTTTATTGATATATTCCAATAATTCTTTATTTTTATAATGATTTCCATATATCATTAATCCGTCATAACTATACACTGCTATTTTATAACCTTTACTTTCTAATAATGACTTTAATATTAATATTATTTGAGATTCAAAATTAAAATAGATTTTATTCATTAATTTACCCTCTACATTTATATCTTCTCCTATCTCTTCTATTAAATCTTTAAATTCTTCTTTTTTTAATAACTCCTTTTGAATATTCTTTATTTCTTTATCATATTCATTGAATATTTTATTTTTGATTTTTGTTAATCTTTTATTATAATTTATTGATGCTGTAAATATTGTTTTATGTAATTTTGTTTCTTCTAATATTTCATTTCTATTATTACAATATTTCTCTAAATTTATACATGATATTCCATATTTTTTACAAATATTTAATAATATTGTTGGCTGACAGTTTTTTATGTCTATATCTGTCATTATATCTTCTGTTAAAAAATTCTTTATTTCTCTTGGTAAATTCTGTATTGAATTACTACTATAATAACGACCACATTTATTTTTTATCCATTTTATTCTAGTTTTTAAATTATTATTTATTGTATCTTTACAATACTTTTTTATATTTTTATAGGTTTCTCTCCTTTCTTCATCATTTTTATAATTATTATCATATTTATGTCTCATATTCATTATTCTTTTAAATTCTTCATATTCCATTCTTAATATATATTCTATCCTTCTTTTATCATTCAATTCTTCTATTAGTTCAAAACTTTTCATTTCCATTTTTTTCATTTAATATATATATATTTATATATATATTAAAAATCTTTATATTTATTTATATTCTCTTTTTATATAATTTTATATTCTCTTTTTATATAATTATATTTTTTTATTATTCTTTCTTTTATAATAGTTTTCTAATGCTTTCTCTCTCCTTTTTATCATATATTCTTCATCATTTTTATTTTTATCATATTGTGCCTTTGCATATTCTCTCCTTTTCTCTTTCATTTTTTCTATATTCTCTGGTTTATTTATATATTTATATGTCCATTCTTTCCTCTTCTCTCTTATTATTGCCTTATTTTTTTCTATCTCTTCCAATTCTTTTTTCATCTTTTCATATTCTTCTTTTTTGATCTCTATCTTTTCATCCATTTTATTTATATATAATTATATATATATAATATATTTTTATATCCTTATATTAATCTTTTTTATATCAATATTTTTTTATAATCTCTTTTTTGTTTTCATTCAATTCTTTATTCTCTTTTCTTTTTATATAATTATCTTTTAATTTTTCCTTTCTCTTTTGTTTATATTCTGGATCATTCTCCATTTTATCTCTATGTTTATTTCTCATATATTCATTATATTTCTCTCTATTTTTTTCGACATAATTCTTTATTGCCTTCTTTTGTGAATTATGATATGTTAATTTATCTTTTTCTATACATAATTCTTTTGATAAATTAATCATATTTTCATTCATTTTTTAAGTTTTATTATATATTATTATACTTTTTATATTTTATATTTAATTTATTAATAATATTATATTATTTTTATTATAAATATAAAAATAATGATTTATTTTTTAATATAAAGTCATATTATATATATATATTATACTAATTATTATGTCTATTGTTGAAGGTCATATTTTAAAAATTATACATATTACTCAGTGTAAAAATAAAACAGATTTTTGTGTTATTCTTTCTGTTATTAATAATAATAATAAATTTACTATTAAAGGATTTATTGATAAAAGACCAATTGAAGATAATTTTATAAAAGCTAGTAATTTTAAAGAGATTAAAGATAGTTATGGTTCTTTAACATATGATTCTAAAAATATTATTATTGGATTACCTAAAGATAATCAATTTATCATTAATAAAATTAAAAAATATCATAATAATAAATTAACTACTAAAGAAATTGAAAATTTATTATCTTTAAATCCTACTTTTTGGGATTCTCTTTCTAATAAAAATTTAAATTATGGTAAAATTAAAGCCGACAAAATTGAGATTTTATATAAATCTTATATTGAAGAATTTCCTATTAATAAAGATAAAGATAAAGATGAAAAATATAAATTTAAAGATTTTTTAGTTTCTAATAATATTATTTTAAAAGAAAATCAAATTGATAATTTACTCAAGAAATATACAAAATCTATTAATATTATTGATAAAATGAATAATAATTTAATTGAATTTATTGATATTGATGGTTTTGGAATACAAACTATTAGGAATATTGCTAATTCTTTGAATTTTCCTATTGAAGAAAAAATTAAAATTGAAATTATATATGTTCTTGTTAAAAATAGTAATGGTGATACATGTATTAAATATAATAAATTAGTTAATTATTTAATAGAACAAAAATATTCAATTGGTATTATTAATCATTGTATTGAGTTTTTATTGGATAATAACTATATTGTTAATTATAATGATTTTATTTATGAAAAAAAAATGTTTCAATATGAACAAAATATTGGTTTTAAATTAAGTTCTATTAATGATGAACCTGTTATTGGATTTTTATTACATAATGCTATTGACTTTTTAGATAATTATGAAGGTAGTAAATTAAATAATGAACAAACAGATTCTTTTTTGAGTATTTTTAAATATAATGTTAATATTACTACTGGACCTGCTGGTACTGGTAAATCAGAAATTTTAACTAGATTATCTAAATTTTTTCATAAACGATCTGAATGTCATATTTTATTTTTAACACCTACTGGTAAAGCTTGTGATAGATTAACTAAAGGTTTTAAAAAGAAAGGTAATAATAATATTGCTTATACTATTCATAAATTTAATTATTTTGATTATGATAAACAGATGGAAAGAGAAAAAAATGATGCTATTTTATTGAATGATGGTACTTTTTTAATTGATTCTGCTAATAAACAATGTGAAGATATCTTTAATATTTATGAAAATAATTATAAAATTTTTGTTATTGATGAAATGTCTATGGTTGGACTTAAAGATTTTAATGATTTTATCCTTAAAATTAATTTATTAAAGAATTCTGTTTTACTTTTATTAGGTGATACTAATCAATTACCTTCTGTTTCTTCTGGTAATGTTTTACATGAATTAGTTCATTCTAATGTTTTTAATCATGTTCAATTAAAAGATATTTTTAGAAGTGACTCTATTGGATTACTCACTGCACAAAATAATATTTTAAATTTTATTAGTCCTATTAAAGATATTCCTGATAATGACACTAATTTTATTTGGAAAATGATTAATCCTAATGATAAGGATTCCGTTATTCAAATTTTTAAAGATTTACCTCAATTACCTTTAGTCATTACATCTACTAATAAAGTTGTTGATTATTATCAGGATATTATTAAAGATAATTATAATCTACCTCCTAAAGATACTCCTTTTTTTGAATTTTATAAACAAAAATATTATATTGAAGATGTCATTATTATTACTGCTAATGATTATGATAATGGTTTAATGAATGGTATGATTGGTACTATTAAAAATATTATAATTAAAGATAATAATAAAGATAATCATACAGTTAATCATACAATTAATGATAAAAAAAATAATACTACTTATGTTGATATTTTATTTGATGGTGATACTCATACTAAACAATTTGAACTATCAGTTTTAATTAATATTAAGCTTGCTTATATTATTACTATTCATAAAAGTCAAGGTTCTGAATCCGATGTTGTTATTGTTATTTTGACTAAATCTAATATAAATACTATCAATCTTTTATATACTGCTATTACTAGAGCTAAAAAGATTTGTTATTTAATTTCTGATTCTGATACTATTAGAGATATTATTCATAATAAACGTTTTATAAATAGAATTTCCAATCTTAAAGACTTCTGTTCTTAATTATTTTTACCTTTAAAAAAAATTGACGGATAAAAATATCTAATTTTTTTTCTTATTGTTATTACCAGCTTTCTACATGAGAGCTAACATTATAAAGTGGTGATTTAAAACACCCCTTTTATGACTTCGGTCTTTTTTTTCTTTTCTTCTATTCTTTTCTTTTCTTCTTTTCTTCTATTCTTCTTTTCTTTTTTTGTCCCATTTATAAAAGCTTACACTATTTTCAGAAACGTTAGTGGAATAAAATACACTATTTTCAGAAACGTTAGTGGAATAAAATACATTATTTTCATTTTTTTAAGAATACTTTATTTATCTTGTTATATACTGTTAATTATTTTATAGTTTTTATAATTTTATATATATCATTTTTTTATATATAAAATTGACAGATTTATTTATTTATATTTTTATTATATTATACATTTTATAACGTGTTATGTATGATATATCGTATATTAAGATTCTATTTTAAGATGTCTGATTCTGATTCTGTTCTTCAGTCTGCCCCTCAGTCTGTCCCTCAGTCTGTCCCTCAGTCTGTCCATCAGTCTGTCCCTCAGTCTGTCCATCAGTCTGTCCCTCAGTCTGTCCCTCAGTCTGTCCCTCTCACTCAGTCTTCTACTGACCCGGACTCTGCTAATAAACAGAAGGCTGGACCATCTGCTACTGAACAGAAGGATGGTCACTCTGACACTGATATTTCTGGTTTTTCTAAACGGGACTACAGAATCTTTGGATTGAAGTTTGAACCTTCACTTGAAGAAATTGAAAAAGAAAATGAAGAATGGTGGGAATTACAAATACAATATAATTGGAATTGAGCATACAATATGATTCATGATTTAATCAATTCTTTAAAAAAATTTTTAAAAGCTTATGTATTTTATTCTTATATACACTTTTTATATTTATATCCTTCAAAATTACATTTAATATCTTTACATTTTATGATTTATCTATGATTTTATCGAAATCGAAACAAAGTGGAGATTATGAAGACAATTTTGATATTATAATATCATTTTATGAAGTTATTATGTTTTTTATTTCGAACTTCGTTTCGAGAAATTCATTCTATTTATATCATACTTAAATAATGCACATTTTTAATCAGAATGGGTCTAAAAAAAAATTGACGGATAAAAATATCTAATTTTTTTTCTTATTGTTATTATCACTTGTCTCTGCAAAGAGACGGTCCTGGTGATTCAACATCAGTTTTCTTTTTTATTTTCTTTTTTTGTCCCATTTATAAAAGCTTACATCTTTTATCTTCTTGTAGTTTTTTCAATGATTTTTCATGATTCTCTTTATAAATAGTATATTTTTATTAAAAAATAAAAATATAATAGTTATTATTAGATTCTACTATGATTTTTCTATAGTAAATATACATTCATAACAATTTTCGAAAGTAAATATATTGATATTTTTTATTCTTTTACGTAAGCTTTTTTTTTATAAAATCTCCTTCCCCCCACCCGTCACAAACAGGTGGGGTAGACAAGGCTACACTTATATACAAGATAATTCGGGTTTCCGATAGGTAATTATCGGATTAATTAACTAATTTAACTAATTAGACTAATAATACTAAATTGTCAAATCTAAATATATAATATAGGTATTATTATATGGCTATTGTAAAACTAAAACAAGCCATATTATTATATATTAAACTTGGTTTGTAGCATCCAGTGCTAAAGTAATTTTATCCACAATTCTAAGAATTCGCTGAATATTATTACCCTAGACACCCCTCTGGAAGTAGGGTTTCTTGTATATTTCGTGTCTCACATTTCTAAGAGACTATTCTCTTTTAGATATTTATTTTTCTATATTTTTTATCCGTCATTTTTTTTTTACTTAAGGATTTATCAGTTGATAAAGAACCTTTTTATGGAGAACGAAGTTCGAATGAATATAGCATATGTATATACTTTTTATGTAGGCTTTTATTATAATTTTTTTTTTCACTTTATATTCAGATAACTTATATTCAACTTATATTCAGATCACTTATATTCAGATCACTTATATTCAGATCACTTATATTCAGATCACTTATATTCAGATAACTTATATTCAGATCAAGTCGATGATTGATGATTTAGGCTTCCTCTTTGGCTTCCTCTTTGGCTTCCTCAACAGTTGCTTGAGCAGGAGGTTCGGGGGAAACAAATTCCTCCATTCTTTTCAGAATTTCATCTACTGGGCCGATCGACGACACAGGACGAAGCTTGTCGAAATCCTCACGCTGGAGGAGCCCTTTATCGGCGTTACGCTTGATCTTCTCCCACAATGGCTTGTTCAAGATTTCACTGTAAGGAATCATATCATCGATACATCTCTTGAGAGTCGGAACTTTGAAGTGTTTTACGATGTTTTCGTACAAGCTTTGGGGTCTTAACCCATTGAAAATTGTATCCAAGATAGTAAACTTCTCAGATAACTTCTCGGAGTTACTAAGACCCAAAACATCCTTGAGTGCATGAACAGCAAAGAATGGGAGACAGATCTCAACCATAGTGTGTCCATTGAATTCACGGATAATTTCGTTAAGCTTATCTAGCTCTGCGGTTAAATCAATAATACTCTTATTGGCATTGGTGACTGCAGTATCAGAAAACGCTGACACTACTGCAGACTTCGTTGGGAAATCTTTCGGTCGCTGGGCCTCCATGGTCATCATAGAGGTAATCCTTTCGGTGACGATATTGGGATAACCAGCTTCAAAATGCTCATCGGAGCCAGAGATTGGTGTACGAGAAGGAGGAGAATCCTTGTATTTTTTCAGTTTCTTTTGGATTGTCTCTCTTTCCTTCAACAAGGATGAAACAGTTTTTTCACTGCCAGCCGGTATGCTGTTGTTTTCAACCTGAATCAAACTGGCCAGCATGCTAAGTACATCCTCCAAGACATCCTTGTAGACTTCCATCAGATTAGCTATATCAAGCTTGAGCTGATTTTCATACACTTCCATTCTTATTCTCGCAGGGTCGCACTCGCGTTGGGCGTTCATTGAGAGCCTGAGAATTTCAGCCGGAGGCTTCTTTGCATTTTGACCCAAATAGGCCTGAACTGGATCTTTCGATTTCTTTTCCAGACTCGTCTTTAGAGTCAGAACTCGTGCTAATGTTAGCGTCATAACCATACTTTCCTTCGGCAAGATTATGCCATATGAATCGGCGGTTAAAGACGGCACACTGCTGAAGTATTTGTAGATCATTCTTGATTGGATTAGATACTGGATTAGATACTATTGACAGTCTTGTTGTTATACTCATTTTTATAGTTTTTTTTTATACCTTTTTTTCCGTCATTTTTTTTTTAATGATTTTTTCGAAGGATTTATCCATTAATAAATAACATTTTTCATGTGAATGATAATCAATAAATTTATCTTTAGATATAAAACTATTTTATGGAAATAACAATCAATTTATATCGAAACGTGTGGACATAAACAACTTTTTTCTGGAGAACCTAAAAAAATTGACGGATTTTAATATCTAATTTTTTTTTACATAATTATTATTATTTACCCTGTATTTAGCGTATTTAGCTTATTACCTTTGATACATAACTATAATGTCTGTTTTTTCTTCTTTGAACAGTTCGATGAACCGTTGGGATCCATACCACGACCCTGGTGGGAGTCCTTCTAATTCTAGATTAAACAACAATATTATTAAATGTTACAACAACATCGTCACCCACAGCGGCAGCACCAGCGACCTTGCAAGTTCAGCCATGAACGCTGCAGAGCCCCCGACGCCTGATTCTAAACTTGATTATGGCTAACTGCCGGGTTGATGTACAACCCATTGGAATGACAACTCTTTGTAACCTACCTTTGAATACAGAGCACCTAGTTGTACACACCAATTTTCGTCTAAATTATTTTCTTAATACATTAGTATTAAGATCATATTCATAGACACCTCATTATAAAAGCTTACGTTTAATTCTTTTATGTTGCTTCTTTTTATCTTTTTACTAACACTACAATGAATTTATCGAAACGTAGTGAAGATAAAGAACTATTTTCTGGAGAACGAAGTTCGAAAGAAAATACACTATTTTATGGAGAACAAAGTTCGAATGAAAGAAAGAATATACACTATTTTATGGAGAACGAATGAAAGAATATACACTATTTTATGGAACGTTAGTGGAATAAAATACAAAAAAATTATAATCTTAATAGATATTTTAATAATTTTATAGAAATGATGTGGAGATAAATTCATTGTTTTTTTATAAATAAAAAATGACAGATAAATTTTATATAAATTTTTTATTTATTAGTTAATTTAACTTTTTATGAATCATTTGTATTTATCTACTGGTACATAATAAAAGATGGCATCTTTTCCTGTGTGCAAATGTGGAAGTGGCCTTTTAGCCAACTCTCTTGGTTATGGTCATTGTAGTAAATGTGCTCCTGTGTGTAAATGTGGAAGCGGTCTTTTAGCCAACTCTATTGGTAATACACTATTTTCTGGAGAACGAAGTTCGAAAGAAAATACACTATTTTCTGAAACGCAAGTGGAAGAAAATGGTCATTGTAGTAAATGTGCTACTAGACCGTTTAGTCTTCTTTCGAATTCGCCTGATCTTCAAGACGAATTTCTTACAAAGGTTCAATTTTTGGCAACTTTGGATGAGGAGCAACTTATGAAAGTAAGACTTCCAGAGGGCATGCATGATTTTCCTGCAGCTATTGCGGATCTTGACAACCAATTGAATCGTGTACAGAAGTCGCTTCATGAAAGAATCGCTAGAGTCAGACGTCTGATTGAACAAAATAAGACTTATGCTTCTGCTTCTGCTTCTGCTTCTGCTTCTGCTTCTGCTTCTGCTTCTGATCATGGTCACCTTCCTGCTTCTGATCATGGTCATCTTCCTGCTTCTGATCATGGTCACCTTCCTGCTTCTGATCATGGTCATCTTCCTGCTTCTGATCATGGTCATCTTCCTGCTTCTGATCATGATGATCTTCCTGCTTATGCTAAGGAATTGATTAAAAAAGGTTTCCCTCTTCCTGGACATCTTCGTAAAAAATAGTTTCAGATGATTTTTAAAAAAAAAATTATAAAGCTTACATTTTATAGATTTATGTTTGTTGATTTATCAATATATTAATACTTTTACTATAACATTTATTTTATAAAAAAAAATTGACGGATTAAAATATCTAATTTCTTTTCCCATTAATATTTCTGGGGATATTCCCCATTTGACCTTTGATCAATTACCTATATGGTCATGTACTTTGATTGCTTTTCAACATTGTACAAAACGATATCACGACAGTTTATATACTTTCTGTCTTTATAATTCTTTTATAACTTTTTATATACTTTTCCCATATTTCTCTTATAAATATTCTATTATACTAAATAAAAAATTTATTTTTTTAATGTATCCATATTTTGAACAGGTTTATTTTATATTGAATAAATATAATATATTTATTTAATATTTATACAATGAATTTATCGGAACGAAGTGGAGATAAAGAACTATTTTCTGGAGAACGAAGTTCGAAAGAAAATACGATATTATTATCAGAAAATATTTCAGATTAATAACTATTTACTACAATGAATTTATCGAAACGAAGTGGAGATAAAGAACTATTTTCTGGAGAACAAAGTTCGAAAGAAAATACTGAACAATATTAGAAAGTAAATATACTAGTTCACAATATATACAATGAATTTATCGAAACGAAGTGAAGATAAAGATAAAGAACTATTTTCTGGAGAACGAAGTTCGAAAGAATATACACTATTTTCTGGAGAACGAAGTTCGAAAGAATATACACTATTTTCTGGAGAACGAAGTTCGAAAGAAAATACACTTCGTTCCATATATTCATTGTACATCCTTTTTTATCAGTTTTTATTTTTTATAAACAAAAAAAGAAAATTGATGGATTTTTACTATTTATCTTTTTCTACATTAAATTTTATATATCTCCATCTTGTACCACTCTATCAAAAAATGACAACTTATTTTCTGCTCATGTGTCTGTCCCTGCTACTCGGTCATAGTTCTACTATGCATGTACTGAGACAGATACTGAAGCAAATGCTTTGTATGCTACTCGGTATATTGCTCTTGTCTGCTCATCTACCTGAGCCTAGTCCTAACCCGGAGGAGGTTAATGCCATCCTTAAGGCTCTAGAAAAAACATCGGTTACGGTGGATGAAGAATATCGATATAGATATCATTATATCAGATATGCACTCTGGAAAGTGGGACAAAGTGACTCTCCAAGCGCGCCTTATGGCGAAGTTGAGGAGTACAAAGTGACGATTATTATGGAGGATTTAGTACTGAAGTATGTGGGTGTTCGTCTCTCCTACACGTTTTGGGGCTGTATTGAAGATCGCTTCTTTGACCTCATCTTTTATTTAAAAGATGGGCGACCCTGCTTCGTGGTAGTTGAGAACAACTCAGAATGGAAACAGATCTCCTTCACAGGAGATTCCTCTTTCTTTATGGCTGAGTTGAATTCAGAATATCAAGTTGAAAATCGTAATCGATATAAACTTGAGATGTCTGTTTCTCCAGTCTGGGAGAAAAGGGAACCTTCAAAGTTCATCCATCTCGATCCGATCTTCAGACAACTAGCTAAAATGATAGCTGATGACGGGCTCGATGCTTTCGAGATGTGGATCAAGTTATATCTGAAGTATCCACCTACAGAACTTCCCGTTACTACTGTTTATGAGGACTCCAAATAATCAGATGGATATTATCTTTTATTTAAAAAAAATTATAAAAAGCCTACGTTAAATACTATGATTTTATCGAAATCCAGTTAGATAAAGAACTATATTTATATAATGAATTTATTGAAGGATTTATCCGTAAATAAAGAACCTTTTTCATAAACGATAGTGAATGAAATATACTATTTTCTTGAACAATAGTGAATGAAATATACTATTTTCTTGAACGATAGTGAATGAAATATACTATTTTCTTGAACGATAGT
>Ga0209086_10001394_pt1 | contig 19761 bp, 13 predicted proteins | sample M_130207_XF_Meta_FD_187312 | JGI IMG/M metagenome (GOLD analysis project Ga0209086, IMG submission 187312) | Freshwater microbial communities from Lake Montjoie, Canada to study carbon cycling - M_130207_XF_MetaG (SPAdes) (version 2) | ecosystem: Environmental > Aquatic > Freshwater > Lake... | reverse complement strand
GTCCATGCCGGTCTCACGGGCAGCAGCCATCCAGCGTTTGCCACCGAGATGAAGGAGCGTGGTCTCGTTGCTGGTCTTCCCAATGATGCTGGTTCGTTGCCAAGTTTTGCCATCGTCATCGCTGCGGAAGTGCCAGGAGCGGTAGCCATTGGTTTTCGTGCTTTTGGTTGGGTCGGTGAACTCGCCGCCGTAGCAGGACACATGCAGAGCGCCGTCCTCGCCGATCTTGATGTCACCAAAAGGAATGTACTGCGTCCAACCGGCATCAGGCGCGGGGAACTCTTTGATTTGAGTCCATGTCTTGCCGCCGTCACTGCTGCGGCAGACCCAGTTGCTGAGGATGTCGTCACGGAAGCCTGCTTGCTTCGGACGTTGTGGCTGCTTCACATCGGACCAGCCAGAGCATAGGACCAGCAAATCGCTATTCTTCGCGAGACCAGCGGCGACGTTCATGCGGTTCGTGTGTTCGTCGTTCGGCGCGGGAATGCCGCGCTTCTCCCAAAATGTGCCGTACTTGCTGTTCCAACATTCGGCGGCTCCAGCCATCTGACCATGACTGGGCTGGCCGAAGATGGTGGTATTGATGCTGCCATCAGGCATCAGCGTGAGGTTCGGCCAGGCGCACACGTTGTCGATGGCGACGAAGCGGGTGAACTCTTGGGCGGAGAGCGAAGTGCAGAGAGCGAAGAGGAGAGTGAGGAGGCGCATAAGGTGGTAGAATAGGCTTTCTAGCCTTTGGGTTGGTGAGACAGCAGCCCAGCCTAGAAAGGCTAGGCTACTTGGCGAAGCGGAGCGCATACAGGTCCGCATCCTTCATCTTGACGCTTAGTTGAATCGTCTGTCCGACGAGTTTTGAGACATTGAGTGCGTTGGCTTCAAATTCATCGCCATAGAGTTCAGGCATGGTGGCCACGACTTTGCCGCTCTCGTCGAGTGCTTCGATTTGAATGCTACCAGCGGCGGAGGTGGAGTAATTGAGCAGGAGTTTGTTGCCGGTGAACTTCAACGGCTTGGTGGTGAACTCGCCGCCCTTCGCGTCGGCATGCATGGAGGCGAATCCCTCTTTGCGCACGGTAAGGCGTCGGATGCGGTGGTCGGCGTGGCGGTAGTGCTCACTGATGTAGAGTGACCACTCGGTCTCCCCGGTGATGATGCCATTAGCGGTCATGTTGTTGCGGTCGGTCCAGTTTTTGAGGTCAGGACCGGGGCGCACCCAAGCCTCGAGAAAGGGGCGGTCCCAGTGAACGCCATCGCGGCTAGACATGAACACTGCATCGCTGACACCAGGCCCTTCGTGCTCAGGGACCTTCTTGCGATTTGTGACGAAGCGTTTCGGGAAAGAGAGGAACAAATGCGGGGCGGTGGGACATGGGACTGTTGCGCTGGTATAAAAATGTTCCATCGGCACGCCTTCAGCATACTGGTGCGGCACGCCGTCGCTCCATGCGAGGAAGTCAGTGGAGGTGCAGCTTTGCACGGCGCGAACTTTGTTGCTGAAGATGCGGCTGAAGCATGCGTAGCGGTCGCGTGTCGAGTCCCAGAAGGCGAGGTTCTGCGAGTCGAAGGCACCTTTGGTCATGACGGGAGTGTCCTTCATCTTTGTCCAATGAATGCCATCGGCGGAAGCGAAGGCATATAGGCCACCGGGTGTCTCGCCTTGATGCCAGTTTTTGCCAGGCTGCTTGACGCCACCGAGGGCTTTGAAGCGCTCTTCGGTTTTCGTGGCAGGGTTGGTGTCGAGAAACGGAGAAAAGTTGTGCGACTCGACTCCGCGCCAGATGACGTTGTTGTCCTTGGTGCCACCGGCTTCGATGATGCCTAGCTTCGGACGCGTGAAATGGATGCCATCCGTACTCTCAGCCACACAGGTGACCTGTGCATCACTATGATCACTGCCACCCGAAGAGCCGCGGTAATACATGAGCACCTTCTTGCCAACCTGGATGACGCTAAAATAGGCGCAGGTCATGCCTTCCCAGGGTTGGTCCGTAGTGAGAACAATCTCGCGCTTGATGGGATCATGGAGCTTCAATGCGAGGCCGTTCTTTTGTGCAACGAGATACTCGTCCACGAACAGCTCCCAACGTGAGCCGAGATCAATGGGCTGCGCTGATTGTAAAGCGCCAGCAGAGAGAAGCAGTGGGAGCAGATATTTCATGGGTTGGATTTGGTTTCCGTGAAGTGGATCGAGTAGAGATCGGCATCGTTGAGGATGAAACGTAGCCTCACCGACTGACCGGACAGATTGCTGACATCACTGCCATTTTTCCATGTAACGGTGCGCTCGATGGCGTCACCAAACTGTGCATCGGCATCGGCGAGAGTGTATCCGGGGAGTGGTTTGCCTGCGGCATCCTGAATTTCAACCTTGATGCCCCCCGCAGCAGAGCTGGCGAAATTCATCAAGAGCTGATTGCCGGAGAACTTGAAAGGTTTAGTGATGAGTTCTCCACCTTTCATCGGAGCATGGATTGAAACGAAGCCATCGAGGCGCAGGGTGTAACGGCGGAGTGCACTGCTTTTGCCAGTCCAGTAGCTTTCGGTAGCATAGAAGGAGAGCTCACTTGGAGCGCCTTCGAGGGCGGATTTTGTCTCCACAACATGCCAGGCGATGTATTGATGGCCATAGTTCCATGTCCCCTCACGCTCGATACCGGGAGGAAGAAAGGCTTCATTCCAACGATTGAATTTCGTACCATTGCGGCTGGACATGAAGAGGCCTTCTGTGATCGCGGTGCCGTAGCGCAGACTGGCTTTGGCACGCCATTCGCGATTCGCTAGCTCAGGCAATTGACGCATCGACTCCGACCAGCCGCGTTCGATATAACGAGTCGGAAACCCGATGAGAATTTGCGGGGCACGGTGGTAGGGTTTCACCTGATTCGTGTAAAGCTGCTCGCTGGGGGAATCGACGTAGCTTAGATCCTGCTGGTTCTCCCAGTGGATGAAGTCTTTTGACGTGGCGGTGCGAATGGCACGATCTCCCGTCGGTTTCCAGTTTTTCTCATCCGTGACGCCACCAGTGAAGTAGCGCCAATAGGCACGATAGAGTCCACTGTGGGAATCCCAGAAAGCGAGATTCTGAGAATCAAAGGCCCCGTCGGTGATCACCGGATTCTCTGCCATGGGCGACCACCGAATGCCATCGGCTGATTTTAGCGCGAGGAGTCCTTTGGGTGAATTGGAGCGCACGATGGCCTTGAACCTTGCATCGGCAGCAGCATTGGGGTTTTCATCTTTAAAGACTGCCGGGTGGCCACCATCTGGGTTCACTTTACCCATCAGCCCGTGAGGAATGACGATGTTGTTAGCTTTGGAGCCTTTGAACTCATGCAGGCCGAGTTCCGGCTTGCGCCAATGAACTCCATCGTCGCTTTCGGCATAGCAGCAGAAGAGCGGATGTTCGCCAGTGTTCACCTTTCCATCGGGCGTGACTGTAAGTTGCCAAGACTTGTAATACATACGGTAAAGGTCGCCATCGCGGAAGATGCTGTGATAGCCACTGCCGCTGCCTTCCCAGGGCAGGTCATGTGTCATGACGATCTCTTGAATCTGGGGCCGGTGAAGCCGCTGCTCCGCCTCTCCGGTGAGTTTGTCGATGAGGTAATCATCAACGAAAAGTTCGCGGCGGGAGCCAAGGTCAAGTGGCTCTGCGGCTGCTGCGGTGAACGCGAAAATCAAGAATACGAGTGTTTTCATAATTCGGTGAGGATGTCGGAGATCGCAATCATTGCGCCGCCTTGCTCGCGACTGCGGATGCCGGCGATGATGACGGCCATGAGTTCGACGGTTTCGTCAAATGGCAGCGGACGCTCGCCAGTGCGTAGCATGTCGAGGAAGGCAATGAGTTGGCCGCGAAAGGCGTGGTAAGTGTCCGTTAGTTTCAGAGCGAGATCACCCTTCGTCCCATAAAGATGTACGGCTCCGAAACTGCCATACGCATCATGCAAAGCGCCGATGGTGACTTTGAGGCCACTGCAATGCGTGAGATGCATCACATCGCCACCAGCATCGCTATGAGCCTGCACCGTGAGGAAGCCGGGACCGAGTAGTGGCTCCACAGCTTCGAGAGCATGGATGCCGTAACGCTCCCAAGTCTTACAAGTGAAGCTGGTGATCCAGCGCAGGTCGCCCAGGTGCGAAAAGTCTGCCTTCATCTCCGGCGCATATCTCATGCCGCTGGTGGAGAGAATGGTTTTGCCTGCACGATGCCATTCGAGGAACTGGCGCAGTTCTGGGATGGAGGACGCCATCGGTTTGTCGATGAAGACGGGCAGCCCGGCTTCAATGAAGGGCCGCGCACGGCGCACATGGTCGGTTCCATCATCAGTGGCGATCACTGCTGCATCCACATGACCGATCACGTCCTCTGGTTTGGCGACGACATTCTCGATCAAACTCGCTGCGGCAACTTTCGGCGCATCAGTAGGATCATCACACCAGATGTGAGTCACGCGCGCACCAGGTATGCGCACAGACTCAAGCGGTTGTTTGCCCATGTAGATGGGAATGCCGGCATATGGACACTTCGCCATCTCGGCGGGGTCGTAGCCATTGATGATACCACTCCAGGAATACGGGTGGCCGTTTCCCTCGATCATGCCGAGCATGGCGAGACGGAGTTCAGTGCTCATTCGATAACGATGGCTGAGCCAGTCGCTGCGGAGCGCAGCGCGGCTTGGTTGAACTTCAGCGTCTGCACGGCTTCTTCAAAAGTGCAGAGCAGCGTGTCTTTGCCCTCCACTCCATCGAGAAAGGCATTCGCTTGAGCGATAAACATGTCATCGCGTTCCATTGTTGGCGTTTGATGCCAGGTCCAGTCCTTGTCACCCATTCGGATGAGTCCCCAGCGCTGGTGATTGGTTTTGATCTTCACGCTGCCATACTCGCAATTGATGAGCAGGGTGTTCTCGTTGGGCACTTGAAACTGTGTCATCGCATAGCTCACGAGAGCCTCTCCATGACGCGCGCTGACATTGACTGTGTCCTCCACATTCACGCCTTCCAGCGACTGATGCGCAGCATCACAAAAGACACGCGTGCAGGGGCCGATGAGCCATTCGGTCACGTTCACAATGTGCGTGAGCGCATCCTGAATCCCGCCACCACCGAGTTCATGGCGCGCATAGTAGATGTCACGATAGGCAGGCCGGAAGGTGGGGAAATGCTGACCTGAGATACTGCTGGCCTGAAGCACTTTACCAAGTTCACCCGTTTTGAGAAACTCGCGCGCTCCTACGATCCATGGCATCAGATGATAAACGTAGGCCACAGCCACAAAGCGCTCGGCTTTAGCGATGGACTCTCTCAACTGAGGCACCAGCGCATTATCGATCGCCAGTGGTTTTTCGATAAACACATGCAGTCGTAGATTCAACAGCTTGATGGCAATGGGTAGATGCAAATGCGCAGGTGTGCAGATCACCACCGCCTCAAAACGGGATTCAGCAAGGGCCATGTCGAGGGACGAAAACACCGGCACCTTGTAGCGCTCCTCGATGACGGCTAACAACGCGCCATGGGTGTCACAGGCCGACACCACACAGCGCCCCGTTTTCTGAAAACACCGCAAATGCCGTTCGCCGATGCTACCGCAGCCGATGACAAGTATGGAATGCATATCCAACCATTAAGCACTATGCAAATGCACCCGCATAATACTTTCGCTTGGTTCTGGTTTAGAACCACCGGACAAAGTTTGATGCAGACAGTCAAGTCTGTATGCAGATCTCCCATTAAAACGATCCCTCAAGGTCGTAACAAGTTGGCGCAACCTATTCTCAGTCAGCCGCAGAACCTGCGAGTAATCCCCACCCTCAACTGCTACGTGGGCGACATGCGCGACCTCGGCATCTTCCGCCGTCATGGTGTGCCGTACTACTTTCTTTCGTGCGGCACGCGGGAGCACTATCACATGCCCACCGACACGCCCGACCGGCTGAATTACGCCAATATGGCCGCCATCACACACTACGTCGTAGCGCTCCTCTCCGGTCAGGACGCCGCACCATTCGCAAGCCGCACCGGTGTGGCACAGATCCGTGACACCCTGGCCTTGAAGTGCCGGTTCCTTCGTGACGCACTCGGCAGCTTTCACCAACCCACGTTGCATCTAACCAAACTGAATAGCTTGACCACACGCAAGGACATGGACCGGTTCACCCGAATGCTGCTGTCCATGGGACTTGGCTGAAGCGCGGCCACACTCACACCCGCTTCGCCCGCGCCAGAGCGGAAGTTCGTTTTTTGCGTCGCCCGTGGTCGCACTTGAATCGAAGAGCCTCCGCATCGTGTGGATTCCGCACATTGCGCGGCTTTTCAATCTGCGACATCATCGACTCCACCATGCCCCGCTGGATCTACAACCGCCCGCCAGATAAATACCAATCCATGGAGATACGCTTCGCTCAGAATTTGAATGACCTGCTGCCGGACAACTGGATCGTGCGCAGGGCGCACTCGGTTCATGGGACACTGTTCCTAGTTCAGGTTGGTTTTCGTGTCCGCCTTTTCGGCACAAGCTCACTCCCCGCATGAATCGCGTTCACGCGCACATTGAGGATGTCCCCGCCGCTGAGGCCGCGTAAGTTGCGTAATCAGCCTGCACCCGGTCTGGGTTGGGGAGTTGAAGGGCAAACAGTTCCCTGCGCATGGACTCAGCGCACTCGTGCTGCTTTAAGTTCTGGGTGAATCTATTTGTGGGCAATAGCCACGCCAATCGGCTCGTATGAACAGCCCGATCATGAAGAACCCCAAACTGCAACCATGCATCAGCTGCGCGACTATTGCTGTGCTGATGCTTGCCATGCGGACAGTGGTTGGTGGTGCAGATTTGAAGCCTGACCAGTATGCTTTTTTCGAGAGCAAGATTCGTCCCGTGCTGGTTAAGCAATGTTACGAATGCCATTCGCAGGGCGCCAAGAAACTCGGTGGCAAGCTGCTGCTAGATGCGCCTTCTGAAATGATCGTCGGTGGCGAATCTGGGCCCGCCGTTATTCCAGGCAAGCCGGATGAAAGCCTCATCGTGCAAGCCGTGCGCTACGACGGCCTCGAAATGCCGCCGAAGAAGCGTCTGCCGGAGAACATCGTGAACGATTTCACCGAGTGGGTCAAAATGGGCGCACCCGATCCACGCACCGAGCCGCCGAAGGTCGTCAAAAAAGCCCCGCAGGAGCCGCTTTGGTCCCTCAAGCCCATTTCCGAGCCCAAGACGCCTTCCGTGAAAAATGCCTCGTGGCCGCGCCAAAGCCTTGATGCCTTCATTTTAGCCAAGATCGAGAAAAACGGCCTCCAACCGGCCCCCGATGCCGAAGCGGCCATTTTGAAGCACCGCCTCTCCTTCGATCTCATAGGCCTTCCCCCGTCAGACACGTCCGACATGTCAGACACCTCTGACTATGTCGATTCGCTTCTGAACTCGCCCCACTTCGGCGAAAAATGGGGCCGCCACTGGCTCGATGTGGCCCGCTACGCCGAATCCAACGGCAACGACGGACTCAGCCGCAATCCCAGCTTCCCGCACGCATGGCGTTACCGCGATTACGTCATCCGCGCCTTCAATGAAGACCTGCCATATGACCGCTTCATCGCCGAGCAGATTGCCGGAGATCTCCTTCCGGCCGATTCATCAGCGCAGCGGGATCGCCAGCTCATAGCCACAGGCCTGCTCGCGCTCGGCGCGAAGCCCGCGAAGGCCATGAACGAGAACTTCGAGATGGATGTCATCGCCGATCAGATCAACGTCATCGGCAGCGGCATCCTCGGGCTCAGCGTCGGCTGTGCCCGCTGCCACGATCACAAGACCGATCCCATCTCCACTCGCGATTATTACGCACTCGCCGGCATCTTCAAAAGCTCTGAGACGATGTGGGGTGCCGCCGCGCATCAAGGCCTCACCGCACCACAGACACCGCTGCATGAGCTTCACACAGCTGCCAAAGTCACGCAGCGTGCCGAATTGGAACCCATCGTCAAAGCCAACCCGCCTCATCGTCCGCCCGCCAAGCCCTCCTTCGACTACAAGGCCGACGCTCCGCTCGCCATGGGCATGCGTGAAGCCAAAAAGATCGAGGACTGCAAACTCAACATCGACGGCGAATCCAAAAAACTCGGCGCAGCCATACCTCGTGGCTTCTTGAGTTCCTGCGGCGGCGGAACCGTCGTCGATTTGAAGCAAAGCGGCCGCCTTGAACTCGCAAAGTGGCTCACCAGCCCGCAAAACCCGCTCACCGCCCGCGTCTTCGTGAATCGCGTGTGGCTCCAGCTCTTCGGCGAAGGCCTCGTCACCACGCCGAACGACTTCGGCCTCTCTGGCGAGCGCCCCACACATCTCGAGCTCCTCGACCACCTCGCCACCCGCTTCATGCGTGAAGGCTGGAGCATCAAGAAACTCATCCGCAGCATCGTCTTGAGCCGCACGTATCAACTCAGCTCAAGGAACGGCGATTTGAAATCGCCGCAGGCGGTTGAAAACCGCCTCTCCTTGTTCGGCCAGCATCGCGTGCGCCGTCTCGATGCCGAGACCATCCGCGATGCGATGCTCGCCGCCACCGGCGACCTCAATCCGCAGCCTGCGAGCGGCTCGCTCATCCAGCATCGCGACGTGCTTATCAATGAGCTGCCCTCGCTGCATCAGCCCAGCTCGCAGCGCAGCGTGTATCTGCTCATGCTGCGCAATTCGATGCCGCCTGAGCTCACGCCCTTCAACTTGCCCGACGCCACCACCGTCGTCGCCCAACGCGACAGCTCCGCACTCGCCACGCAGTCTCTTTACTTGCTGAACAACGCCTTCGTCATCGAACAATCCCGCCGCTTCGCGAAACGACTGCTGCAAACACCCGCCGAGCCTGAAAAACGCATCGCACAGGCCTATCGCCATGCCTTGGGCCGCGACGCCACCGCCGCCGAACTCCAGCGCGGACTCGATTTCATTCGCGAAGCCGATGCGATGCTCGTTTCGACGCAAACCGATCACCCGCGACGCGAACTCGACACCTGGGCCGCGTTTTGCCAGGCCCTGCTCGCCAGCAATGAACTGCGCTATGTGGATTGAGTTCGATTCTAATAAACAACATTTCCAAATCATGAAACGCATCCTCCTTTCCCTCTTCGTCGTCAGCACCGCTTTCGCTCAAAACGACCTCAAACCGCTTCGTGCGGGCATTATAGGCCTCGATACCTCGCATGTGCCGGCGTTCACGAAGCTCTTCAACAAAGGCGAGACGACGGGCGAGCTTGCGGGCATCAAGGTCACGACGGGCTATACCGGCGGCACTGACATGCCGGCGAGCAAGGACCGCAAAGAGAAGTTCACCCAGCAGCTTCGTGACATGGGCGTGGAGATCGTGCCAACCATCGCTGAACTGCTCGCGAAGGTCGATGTAGTACTGCTGGAGAGCGTGGATGGCCGCATCCATCTGCAAGAAGCGCGGGAGATTTTCAAAGCGGGCAAACCGGTCTTCATCGACAAACCTGTCGCAGGCACACTCGCCGAGGCCATCGCGATCTTTGAACTCGCGAAGAAGAGCAACGTGAAGGTCTGGGCCAGCTCATCCTCGCGTTTCGGGGCCGATTTGATCGCCATGAAGACGAATCCCGAGATCGGCGACATCCTCAGCGTGACGACCTGGGGGCCATGCTCGTATCAAAGCGGTACACCTGACCTCTTCTTCTATGCCATTCACGGCATCGAGTCGCTCTTCGCGCTCATGGGCACCGGCTGCGAGACCGTTTCACGCACCAAAGGCCCCATCACGGATCAAGTCACCGGCATGTGGAAGGACGGCCGCGTCGGCACCTATCGCGGCATCGTGAAAGGAAAATCCGAGTTCGGCGCGATCGTCTTTGGCAGTGCCGGTGTGCGCCAAGGCGCCAAAACCATCAGCTACGAAGCCCTCTGCCGCCAGATCGGCACCTTCTTCCGCACCGGCACGCCACCCGTGAGCGAAGCCGAGACCCTCGAAATCTTTACCTTCATGGAAGCCGCTGACGAAAGCATGCGCCAAGGCGGCAAGCCGGTCGCGCTCGCTGATGTGCTGGCGAAAGCGAAAGCGGAGGCTGCGGAGCTGACCAAGTAGCACATGCGCCGCGTCACGACATTCTGGCTGCTGGCTGCCGCACCTTTACTCGCGGTGGAGCAGCGAGTGGAATTCAACCGCGACATCCGCCCCATCCTCGCGGCGAAGTGTTACGCCTGCCACGGTCCCGACGAAGACAAGCGCGAGGCCGATCTCCGGCTCGATGTGCGGGTGGAGGCGGTCAAAAAAGCCATCAAGCCTGGAAAACCGGATGACAGCGAGTTCTGGCATCGCATCACCACCGCTGATCCCGATGATGTGATGCCGCCACCGTCCTCGCCGAAGCAGCTCACAAAAACCGAGCGCGATCTGTTTCGCCGCTGGATTGCTGAAGGGGCCGAATATCAGAATCACTGGGCTTTTGCGCCGATCAAGCGGCCAGTCGTGCCGACATCGAAACGCAGGAGCCCCATCGACGCCTTCATTGAGCAAGAACTCACCAAACACGATCTCAAGTCGGCCGCTGAAGCCGATTCGGCCACGCTGATCCGCCGTGTTTATCTCGATCTCACCGGCCTGCCACCGACTCCAGAGGAGGTTTCATTTTTTACCCGTCAGCCGTCCTCGTTTGAATCGGTCGTGGACCGACTCCTCGCCTCTCCCAACTTCGGCGAACGCTGGGCGCGTCACTGGCTGGACATGGCCCGCTATGCTGACAGCAGCGGATTCCTCGGCGACGGCCTTCGCCCGAATGCTTACCGTTATCGCGACTGGGTCATCGATGCGATCAACCGCGACCTGCCCTTCGATCAATTCACCATCGAGCAAATCGCCGGTGACCTGCTGCCCAATCCCACACGCGAGCAAATCGCTGCCACTGGCTTTCATCGCAATGCCGCGCTCAACACAGAAGCAGGCCTAGATAAAGAAGAAGCGCGTTTCCAAAACCTCGCTGACCGAGTAAATACCACGGGCCGCGTCTGGATGGGCCTCACCGTCGGCTGTGCGCAGTGCCACACGCACAAATACGATCCCATCACCATCCGCGACTACTACAGCTTCTACGCCTTCTTCGACAACACCGAGGACCGCGACGAGCCGACATCCAAAGCACCCGCTCTTGCGGAGGTGATCAAGGATCGTCGGCAAACTTACGTCCACATGGCCGGGGATTACAACCGGCGCGGCCCGGATGTCGTGCCAGCAAGCCTCTCGTCTCTGCCAGCGATGAACAAGCCCGCGCAGCCCGAGCCGAACCGCCTTGATCTCGCGAAATGGCTCGTGTCGCCCAATCATCCGCTCACCAGCCGCGTCGCGGTGAATCACATTTGGAGCAAGCTCTTTGGTGCCGGCCTCGTGCGCACGCCTGATGATTTTGGCACCAGCGGTGAGTCGCCCTCGCATCCCGAATTGCTCGACTGGCTCGCCAGCGAGTTCATGCGCGACGGTTGGAGCCGCAAACGGCTTATCAAGCTCATCGTCATGAGCGACACCTATCGCCAGTCCTCCACGCATCGCGACGACATCGTCGTGCTCGATCCGCTGAATCGGCTCCTCGCTCGTCAAAACCGTGTTCGCCTTGATGCGGAGATCTTGCGTGATTCCGCACTCGCTGTCAGCGGCCTTTTGAAGCCCACCATCGGCGGCCCAAGCTTCCGTCCGCCGTTGCCCGAGGACGTGTTTGATGTTGGTCGCTCGTCAAACTGGCAGGCGAGCCCCGGTGACGAAATCTACCGCCGCAGTCTCTACATCATCACCTTGCGCAGCGTGCTCTATCCTACGCTCACCACTTTCGATGCACCAGACGCCGCCGATGCTTGTGTGCGACGGGAACGCTCGAATACACCGCTGCAAGCTCTCGCGATGATGAACGACGGTGTTTTCGTCGAAGCGGCGCAATCACTGGCTCTGCGCGTCATGCGCGAAGACTCGTCAGACACATCAAAACGCCTCCAGAAGCTCTTCCAGCTCGTTTTGAACCGCGCACCGCGTGCGGAAGAGCTTTTGCGTCTGAAATCATTCCACGCGGAGCAAAAGGCCCGCGTGCAAAACGGCGGCACGGAAGCACTCAAAGCTCTCGGCTTCATCGAAAAGGCCGTTTCGCCTTCCGAAGCCATCGAAGCAGCCACGCTCGTGGCTACAGCGCGCGTGCTCATGAACTTGGATGAGTTCATCAACCGCGAATAGCCTCATCACTCACGGCTCATCATCGCAACACTTACTTCCCATCGTCCGTTTGAACTCACCATGCTCACCCTTTTCTCCAAACAGACTGCCAACCGCTATTGCGACGGCCTTTCGCGCCGTTCGTTTCTCCGCATCGGCGGACTCGGGCTGGGCGGCTTGAGTTTTCCCGAGTTGCTGCGTGCGGAGTCGGAACTAGGAGTCGGCAAATCGCAGAAGGCGCTCATTCTGGTTTATCTGCCAGGCGGGCCGCCGCATCAGGACATGTATGACATCAAGGTGAACGCGCCTTCGGAGGTGCGCGGACCATTCAAGGCCATCGGAACGAACGTGGCAGGCATCCAGATCAGCGAGCACCTGTCGCGCATGGCGAAGATGGCGGAAAAGTTCAGCTTCATCCGCAGCGTCGTGGGTGCAAAGGACCGGCATGAGAGCTTTCAGTGCGTGACGGGCCGCCTCAGCAACAATGCGCCTCCGGGCGGCTGGCCGGAGATCGGCAGCGTGGTGTCGAAGCTGAAAGGCGGAGCGCCCACGGTGCCCAGCTACGTGAATCTCTCGCAGCACATGAAGCACACGCCTTACAACCAAGGACGTCCGAGCTTTCTTGGTGTGGCGCATGCGCCCTTCATGCCTTTGGAACGTGGGAAGGAAGACATGTCGCTCAATGGCGTGACGCTGGAGCGTCTGGGGGATCGTCGAGGTCTGCTCTCTGCTTTTGATTCGTTCCGTCGTGAGACCGATGCTTCCGGCACGATGGCAGGCATCGATGTCTTCCGGCAGCAGGCTTATGGCATTCTGACCTCCTCGCAGTTGGTCGATGCGCTCGATCTTTCCAAGGAGTCGCCGAAGATCCGCGAGCGTTACGGCAAAGGCACCGAAAAAATTCAGGGCGATGCCGCACCGCGACTCAATGAGCAATTTCTACTCGCCCGCCGACTCGTCGAGGCCGGTGTGCGTGTCGTGACGCTCAGCTACAGCTTCTGGGACTGGCATGGGCAGAACTTCAAGAACGCGCAGGAGAACTTGCCCGACTTTGATCAAGCCATCACCGCGCTCGTGCAGGATTTGCATGAGCGTGGCATGGACAAGGACGTTACCGTGCTCGCCTGGGGCGAGTTTGGTCGCACGCCACGCGTGAATGACAAAGGCGGACGCGATCACTGGCCGAACGTGTCCTGCGCATTGCTCGCTGGCGGTGGCATGCAGAACGGCCAGGTCATCGGCGCGACCGACCGCCTCGGCGGTGAGGCCGCGGATCGCCCCGTGCACTTCCAGGAGATCTTTGCCACGCTTTACAACAATCTCGGCATCAATCCGCACACCAGCACGGTGTCGGACTTCTCCGGTCGCCCGCATTACCTGGTCGATAACGAATTTCAGTCGATCAAGGAGCTGGCTTGATCAAATGTCCCCTTTCGAGCAACACCTCACTCAAACACGCCGCGACTTCCTCGCGACGAGTTCGTGCGGGCTGGGGACGCTGGCTTTGGCGTCGTTGTTGAAGCAGGACGGGCTGTTGGCGGAGGAGGCGAGCCTACCGGGGAATCCGCTTTCGACTCGGGTGTCGCATTTTGCGCCGAAGGCGGAGCGGTGCATCTTCATCTTCCTCGAAGGCGGGCCTTCGCAGATGGACCTCTTTGATCCGAAGCCGTTGCTGAACAAATACGACGGCCAGCCGCTGCCCGACTCCATCGTGGGCAATGCCAAGTTTGCGTTTTTGCAGAAGGAATCGGCCACGGTGATGGGCACGAGCCGTGTCTTCAAAAAGCACGGGCAGTGCGGCATGGAGATCAGCGATCTGCTGCCGCACATCGCGACGTGCGCGGATGACATTGCTTTGATCCGCTCGATGCACACGACGCAATTCAACCACCTACCCGGCCAGCTCATGCTGAACTGTGGCGCGGCCTTGCTCGGGCGTCCGAGCGTCGGCTCGTGGGTCACGTATGGCCTCGGCAATGCCTCGCAGGAGCTGCCGTCGTATGTCGTGATGGTCAGCAAAGGCCGCGGCCTGCCTGGCGGCAGCTCCACGTGGTCGAGCGGCTTTTTGCCGTCGTCGTATGCGGGCGTGATGTTTCGCAATGGAGCCTCGCCGGTTTTGAACTTGAACAATCCCGATGGCATCACGCCGGAGATGCAATCGGCCAGCATTCGTGCGCTGAACGACCTGAACAAACTCCAGCACAAGCACATCGGCGATCCCGAGATCGCGGCTCGCATCAACAGCTACGAGCTGGCCTTCCGCATGCAAAGCTCGGCCCCCGAACTGGTCGATCTCAGTGGGGAATCGCAGGCCACGCTGGATGCGTATGGCGTGAATCGCATCGAGCCGCCCATCAAGAGCAACCTCGGCGGCATCGGCAATTTCCAAACGTTCTCACGGCACTGCCTGCAGGCACGGCGCATGGTCGAGCGCGGCGTGCGCTTCGTGAACATCATCCACGCCTCGTGGGATCATCACAGCGCGCTCGATCCACAGCTCGCGCATAATTGCCAGATGGTCGATCAACCCATCGCCGCGCTGCTGAAGGATCTCAAACAACGCGGCCTGCTCGACACCACGCTCGTCGTCTGGGGCAGCGAATTCGGTCGCACAGCGCTTGGCGAGAACCGCAAGGGCTTCAAGAAAGTCACGGGCCGCGATCATCATCCCGCCGCATTCAGCCTGTGGATGGCTGGCGGCGGCATCAAAGGCGGCCAAGTGCACGGCGAGACCGACGACTTCGCCTGGCACGTCGCCCGTGATCCCGTGTCCATGCACGACTTCCACGCCACGATCCTGCACCTCTTCGGCCTCGATCACAACAAACTCAGCTACCGCTTTCAAGGCCTCGACTTCCGCCTCACTGGTGTGAACCCGGCGAAGGTAGTGAAGGGGCTGGTGGCGTAGCTTCGACTGGCAGTCGAAGCACCGTATCGGTCGCAAAATATCGCTACAGCACGCGTAATGTCCGCGTGCCAAACGTTTCGGTTCATCTCATCGCCACCTCACTCCTGCTCTGTGTCATCACGGAGGCAGCGGAGCCTGCGGTGATTGATTGGGCGAAGGCGCGGCAGCATTGGGCCTTTGTGCCGCCGAAGGCGCGGGCGTTGCCGAAGGTAAAAGACGCCGCATGGCCGCTTGCGCGTGTGGATCACTTCATCCTCGCGAGCCTGGAGGCAAAGGCACTCACACCTTCGCGTGAGGCGGATGCGCGGACGTTGATCCGCCGCCTGACTTTTGATCTCACCGGCCTGCCGCCGACGCCGGAGGAAGTGCGTGCGTTTGTGAATGACACGCGCCCGGATGCGTATGCGCGATTGGTGGATGATTTGCTTGGCCGCCGGGCCTTCGGTGAACGCATGGCGAGTATGTGGCTGAATCTCGCCCGCTATGCCGAGGATCAGGCGCATCAGGTGGGCGGCAACTCATCGCTCAATTACCCGAACGCCTGGCGCTATCGCGACTGGGTCATCGCCGCCTTCAATGCTGACCTGCCGTATGATGCATTCATTGAGAAACAGCTTGCGGTGGATTTGATCGATCCACAAAACAAAGCGGACCTCGCGGCGCTCGGCTTTCTCGGTCTCGGGCACAAGCTGTATTCGCGTGGGCGGCTTGATGTGCAGGCGGAAGAGTGGTCGGAGCAGGTGGACACCGTTTCGCAGACCTTTCTCGGTCTCACTGTGGCCTGCGCCCGCTGTCACGATCACAAGTTCGATCCGATCACTGCCCGCGATTACTACGCGATGGCTGGCGTTTTCGCCTCGGTGCAGATGGTGAGCCTGCGACCTGATGGCAAGGAGGAGGACAGCAAGACTTTGGCCGATAAAATGGACCCTGGGACCGTGCACATCGTGCGAGATGAGAAACCGCATGACTTGCCGATCTATGATCGCGGCGATGTCGAGACGCCGGGCAAGACGGTGCCGCGTGGCTGGCTACAAGTCTTGAGCAAAGGCGAGCCCCTGAAGTTTCAGCAAGGCAGCGGTCGAGCAGAACTGGCCCGCCAGATCACCGATCCTGCGAATCCGCTCACGGCCCGCGTCATGGTGAATCGCGTCTGGGATTTGCTTTTCGGCAAGCCGCTAGCACGCACCACGAGCAACTTCGGTGCGATGGGTGACAAACCCACGCATCCCGAACTGCTCGATGATCTCGCCATGCGCTTCATGCAGAACGGCTGGTCCTTGAAGCGCCTAGTGCGCGAGCTGGTCCTGTCCGCCACCTATCGCCAGAGTAGCAGTGGCAGCGCCGCAAATACGCAACTCGACGAAGCCAATGACCACCTGTGGCGTATGAATCGTCGCCAGCTCGGCATCGAATCGTGGCGTGATGCCATCATGGTCACCGCAGGCACGCTCACGCTGGAGGGCGGCCCGTCGCAGAACCTCGATGCAACCACGCATCACCAGCGCACGATCTACTCCCAGGTCAGCCGTCGCGAACTGAACAAGACGCTCATGCTCTTCGACTACCCGGATGCGAATGTCCACGCCGCCCGCCGAAGCAGCAGCACCACGCCCACGCAGAAGCTTTTCGTGATGAACAGCCCCTTCATCATCGAGCAGTCGAAGAAACTCGCCCAGCGCCTCCAGCAAAGCGGCAGCGATGACACATCACGCATCCGCCACGCTTACGAGCTCCTCTTTGCACGCGAACCCGAAGCGGAAGAACTCGCCATTGCCCAAGAGTTTCTGAAACAACCCGCCGAGTCGGCTCTCTCCGCCTGGGAACAACTCGCGCAAGCCCTGCTGGCCACCAATGAAATGCTCTATGTGGACTAAAGACATGCCAGCCCAGATGAGTCGTCGCGATGCCCTTCACCGGCTGTCGGCAGGCTTTGGTGCGATTGGTCTCGCCGGAATGCTCGGCGCTGCTCCGAAGCAGCAGATCACGCCGAAGGCAAAGCGCGTGATCTTCCTCTTCATGAACGGTGCGCCCTCGCACATCGACACGTTTGATCCAAAACCGGCGCTCAAGAAATACGAGGGACAGCAACCGTCGGGGAAGCTCTACAAAGCCCCGAAGACGAGCGGCTTCATGTCGTCGCCTTTGAAGTTCAGCAAGTGTGGTCAAAGCGGCATTGAGGTGAGCGAGAGCCTGCCAGCGCTGGGCAGCATTATCGATGACTGCTGTGTCATACGCTCCATGCACACGAACGTGCCGAATCACGAGCCTGCGCTGCTCATGATGAACACGGGCAACATTCAGCCGATCAGGCCCTCGCTGGGCTCGTGGGTGCTGTATGGACTGGGCAGCGAAAACGAGAACCTGCCTGGCTTCGTCGTGCTACGGCCCACGCCAAACATCGTGGTGGGCCCCGCCTTGTGGAGCAATTCGTTCCTGCCCGCCGAGTATCAGGCCACGGGTGTCATCACCTCCGACATGAGCGTCGATAAACTCGTCGCCAACGTGCGCAACTCCGTGCTCGCTCCGACGCAGCAGCGCCAGCAGATAGACTTGATTCAGAAGCTCAATCACCTTCATGCCGCGAAACGCGAGCAAGACAGCGCACTCGAAGGCCAGATCAAGGCCATGGAGACCGCCTACCGCATGCAAAGCGCCGCCAGCGATGCCTTCGACATCAGCCGCGAGCCCGCGAAGATGCGCGAACTCTATGGCGACACGTCCTTTGGCCGCTCCTGCCTGCTCGCACGACGTCTCGCGGAGTCCGGTGTACGCTACATCAGCGTCTATTACACCAGCAGCAACAACCAGCCCTGGGATACGCACAGCGACCACTACAAGCGCCATCCCGAACTCTGTGCCGACAGCGACCGCGCCTCCGCCGCGCTCATCAGCGACCTCAAGCAGCGTGGTCTTCTCGATGACACTCTCGTTGTCTGGACCGGCGAATTCGGACGCACGCCATACTCGCAGGAAACCGAGGACAAGAACAAAAAGGTCGATCCAATGCGGCGCGGTCGCGATCATCATCACACCGCTTTCAGCACGCTGCTAGCTGGTGGCGGCATCAAAGGCGGCCTCGCCTACGGCACCTCTGACGAACTCGGCATGAACGCCGAGGAAAACAAAGTCCACGTTCACGACCTGCACGCCACCATCCTGCATCAACTCGGCCTCGATCACGAAAAACTCACCTACCGCTACGCTGGCCGCGATTTCCGGCTCACGGATGTGTATGGCGACGTCGTGCATGACATCATCGCCTAACAGCCATCGCATCATGCACCGGATACGCTTCATCATCGCCATGCTCTTCTTGCTGGCGATTCGAATTCAAGCCAGTGAGCCTCTCCGCATCGCCGTCTTCAAAGCCGATGCCACACCGGAGATCGGGATGCCGGTGGCGTATGTGAAGGCGCGGTCAATTACAGACCCGTTGAGTGCGCGGGGCGTCGTTTTGATGGGCGAAGGCAAGCCGGTGGTGCTTTGCGCAGTGGACTGGATTGGCATTGGCAATGGTGGGCATGATGAGTGGCGGCGCGGGCTGGCGGAGGCGGCGGGGACCACGATGGACCGCGTGACGGTGCACACGCTGCATCAACACGACGGCGTGCGCTGCGATCTCACGGCGGAGGAGCTTCTCACGAAACACGGACTCGGCGACACGCGCATGGACGCGGCGTTTTGTCGAAAAGTGATCGCCAGCACCGCAGAGGCGATTCGCGAGGCGATGAAGCAGGCGAAGCCCGTGACGCACCTCGGCATCGGCGAGGCAAAAGTCGAGAAAGTGGCCTCGAATCGACGCATCCTCGGTCCGAATGGCCGCGTGCTGTTTGGACGCATGAGCGCCTCGCGCGATCCGAAGGCCCGGCAAACCGACGAAGGCACCATCGACCCCATTTTGAAGCTCGTGAGCTTTTGGGACGGCGAAACGTCGCTCGCCTGCCTCACCTACTACGCCACGCATCCGCAGAGCTTCTACGGCAAGGGCGATGTCACCGCTGAGTTCGTCGGACTCGCGCGTGCGCAACGTGAAGCCGCGCTCAACATCCCACACATCCACTTCAACGGCGCGAGCGGCAACGTGGCCGCTGGCAAATACAACGACGGCTCGCCCGAAGCCCGCGTGCAGCTAACGCAACGCATGGCCGACGGCATGAAACGAGCCTGGGAGGCCACGAAGAAGGCACCCATCACCGCCAGTGATCTCGACTGGCGCATCGAGCGCGTGAAGCTGCCTCTCGCGGCCAATTTGAATCGCGAAGCGCTCGAAAAGACGCTCGCCGATGACCAAGCCGACGCGCGAGATCGCCTGAATGCGTCCACGAAGCTCGCGTTGCTCAATCGCACCGAATCAGGGAACGAGTTTGAGCTCACTCGCCTGCGTCTCGGCAGCGTGAACGTGCTCCACATGCCCGGCGAGCTCTTCGTCGAGTATCAACTCGCCGCGCAGCAGATAAAGCCGGACGCCACCGTCTGCATGGCCGCGTATGGCGATTACGCCACCGGCTATATCGGCACCGAGATCGCCTACACGCAAGGCGGCTACGAAGTCCAAGCCAGCAGCTCCAACACCGCCCCACAGGTCGAAAAGGTGCTCATGGACGCGATCCGAAGGCTGCTGGAGTAGGCGCAGTTGGTGGAAAAATGATGAAACAGACGATCTCGGAC
>Ga0209086_10001390_pt1 | contig 19777 bp, 20 predicted proteins | sample M_130207_XF_Meta_FD_187312 | JGI IMG/M metagenome (GOLD analysis project Ga0209086, IMG submission 187312) | Freshwater microbial communities from Lake Montjoie, Canada to study carbon cycling - M_130207_XF_MetaG (SPAdes) (version 2) | ecosystem: Environmental > Aquatic > Freshwater > Lake... | reverse complement strand
CTGTTGTATGTGCTGCTGCTGCTTCTGTTGTATGTGCTGCTGCTGCTTCTGTTGTATGTGTTGTTGTTGGTTTATGTGCTTCTGTTTCTGTTGTATGTGTTGTTGTTGGTGTATGTGCTGCTGCTGCTTCTGTTGTATGTGCTGCTGCTGCTTCTGTTGTATGTGTTGTTGTTGGTTTATGTGCTTCTGTTTCTGTTGTATGTGTTGTTGCCGCTGGTGTATGTGTTGTTGTTGGTGTATGTGTTGTTGATGGTGTATGTGTTGTTGTTGGTGTATGTGTTGTTGCCGCTGGTGTATGTGCGGCTGATGTAATACGAGGAGGGGGGAGAGGTGGTTTTGTGATTCCTGAAACTGCATGTACTGAAGGAAGATGATGCGTTAGAACATCTCCTCCTCCTCCATCCTGTATCTTTCTTGTTTTATTTTTATTATGTTTGCTATGTTTTCTATGTTTGCTATGTTTGTTATGTTTACTATGTTTGCTATTTTTATTTTTTCTAAAATATTTATTCTTTTTTGTTTTAATCATTTGCTTTTATTGCTGTTATTATTATTATTACTTATATTATAATAATAATAAAAAATATGGTATTTTACTTTTGTTCTACATCGTAGACATTTTTTTAAAACTAGCAAAATCAATATCTTTGCCCTTTTTATCCAAGGATGTTTCTATTTTTGCCTCGCTATATTCTTCTATTTTACCCCGATATGAATAACGATTCGCCTGTTCCTTAAGAATATATATTTTGTCTTTCTGTTTGTTATGCACCTCTCCTTTACGATTATATGTCTTGAAATTCGCAAATATTTGTTTCTTTTTATTATCTTGTCCGTTTTCATCTTTCATACCATCCTTTGCATCCTTTGCCTCTTTCTCTTTAATTTCCTTATATTTATTCACACCCTTCTCATACTCTTTCCTAATATCAATATACAATTTCTTGCAATTATATTCAATAACATATTTCCTCGCAACAGTCTCTAAATATTTATACGGAATCTCCTTCGTCAAAGAATGATACACAAATGAACCAAGGCTTGAACTATAATACATCAATACATCACCTCTCGGTGTAGTTTCTTTTATAGTATTCAAACTCAAATTATTCACAAACTCCTCTGTCAATTCTTCATCCACTACATCATCATCGTCTACCACATCATCGCCATCATCATCATCGCCATCAAATTCATAAAACCATTTCATTTCATAAGGAATCTCTTCTTCACTAGATTTTGCTTCACTGTCATTCCTATCCACCGCTCCAGCTCCCGTCTCAATATATTCGAAAAATCCATCAACAATATTGTTTATTTTCATTATAGAATATACACATGAGGTTGATACACCCACATATACAAACAAATAAAAATAATATCTAATAATATCGCCCCACCCTATATTTTCATTTACGTTCAAATTATAAAAGCTATCTTGAGAAAGAGTAATATTCATTTTAAATTTATAGTTATATAAATGAGCTCTGTGTTATAAGTTGTGTCTATTTTTATATAAAAACTAATCTCTATATTCTTTTATAAAATATTTAGTTATTACCTGATCCCTCCCTAATCCACCTTCTCTTTCAACAGTTTGCGTCTTTGTTCAAATAGCTTTTGAATATCGTCTTGCATATCCATCACCTTAATCCTCTGATACGATTTATTCTCATTCTCGGGATGTAAGCATACTAAATACATGTCGCGAATGGTTACACCATATTTGCTCTCCAATATAGCCTTATATGTATTCAACTGCAAACAATAATGCCAGTAGTTTGTATCTGGAATATGTTCGATTACAGGATTCTTCGAACATTTTCTATCTGTTTTTTTGATTTCACGACACCGTTTCCAGTCATATATACTCAATGTGCCATCATCTTTGTTTCTAAATACCATATCAATTGATCCGGAAATGCGCAACTCTTCATGAAATATCGTCCATTCTGTCCTATACGGTTCCAAGTTCGGATAATCCTCCACAAATTGTTTAAAATACTTGTATTCGACACTCTGGTTATCTCGCGGACACTGATTATAATAGCATTCAATATCATAATGCATCGCCGTTCCAGCAGCGGCTGCTTCATCGCGATTCTTATCCCACCCCGCCTTAATTTGGTCAGGCGTTTGTCCATAATATTTACTTTCAGTCCATTTTTTGGAGCGCGTCATTGACTTAATAATGGCATCAGCGTCAAACCCCTCAAAGTGTGCATGATTCCATGTCGTCACCGAGGTGTATTTGATAGTAGGATCGCCATCTATCGTATATGTATGCGGGACAGGGTCGAATGTAATACGATTGTCACGTGGGTGTGCGTTTAGGTGCGCGAGATGGTCTACGTCTTCCATGGCGTAGGTGTAGTTGTGGTTTCGGGTTACTGATATATATACATACGAATTATATTTATATATCAATTTTCTATTAATATTTATACTATTTTACTTTATTATTGTTCATACCATTTATATGGTCCACTACCCTTTACTATAACTGCATTTTTATCCGGTTCGACAAGAATATTACCTCTAGACCCCATAGGATGCAGAGATATATTGCGAAGTGTTTGTATAAGTTGTGTTCTTAAATCTTGTTTCGCTGCAGGGTATGCTAATATATCCATAATTTGTGAATTTGTAAGATTTGCATGTTTTTTTTCACCATTTATATTCGCATCAACATGCCAGTGTTTCCCGTCACGTGACACAGCTTTCATGGTAGCAGATGAGGAACTTACTATACCTGATATATTTTGCATAGGAGAAAATGGATATGGTGTAGGGGTGCGATAAAAGTTTCTATGACTATGACTATGACTATGATTATGATTATGATTATGTTTAGTTTTGGTTTTGTGGTTATTTTTACGTGTTTTTTTTTGGGGCATATGATTTCGTATTTCGTATTTTATATATTATATAATATATTATAGAAATATATAATAAAATGCAAAAAATAAACCATCAACAATTACGCGGACAACAACCGCAACAACATAAACAGCAACAATTTAATATACCTAAAACCCCAGAACAATTGTTTATAAAAAATAAAGATATTAATCATCCGGCTATACCCGCTACAAACACATCACTTAAAACAGTAAAATATATTGACGAGTTATACACGAAACAATTTTTAGACGAATATTTTACAATATAATATATTTCAAAGATACTTAAAGAATTTACAATCCTACCCCCAGTCCTCCCAAAGTGATGATGTTTCTTTTTTTCATATTCTAACCTCGATTTTCAAAAATGGACAAAAATAAATGTCCATTTTCAAAAAACCAGATCTAGATTTAAAAAAACGATGAAAACGTCACTCAGAGCATTATGCTCTAAATTTATTTTTTAAGTTGAAAATTTTGTTACGATAACTTTTTATAATATATGTTATGTAAAGGATTTAGAAATTATCTGTGTCATATTTAATAGGGACAATACAACAAAATACCCAATTTATCCCAATGACAAATTTTGTTTGTAAAAAGTGTGACTATAATACATGTAACAGAAAAGATTTTAATAAACACCTTGAGACCAAAAAGCACAAGTGCAACAAATACAACAAAAATACAACGGTTATATCTCAAGACCATACTATGGTGTGCGTATGCGGGAAATCTTATAATCATCGCGCATCATTATATAATCATAAAAAGAAGTGTGTTATGTTGACGGGGGATAATAAAGCAGATACCATAATAGGTAATGAGGAAGCAGAAATATCTTTAGGCGATAATATAATAATAGGAGATAAGATAAATATAACTACGGAGATGTTTATGAAGCTTGTGAATGATAATCAGGATATGATAAAGATAATAAAGGAACAGCAACAGCAGATTAATATGATAATACCGAAGATAGGTAATGTAACAACGAATAATATGACGACAAATATGACGAATAATAATTTTAATTTGAATATATTTTTGAATGAGAAGTGCAAGGATGCGTTGAATATATCGGAGTTTATAGAGTCTCTTAAAATAACTTTAGAAGATTTGCAGTATTCGCGTTCGAATGGGTTAGTTCAAGGAATAAGTAATGTTATGATAAGGGGTTTAAAAGAGTTGGATATTTATAAAAGACCAATCCATTGCACGGATGTGAAGCGAGATACAATGTATATAAAAGATAAGGAGAAGTGGGAGAAAGATGATAATCATGATAAAATGAGAAATACAATAATAAAAATAGCAAATAAGGAAAGGAATGCAATAAAGTCGTGGGTAGATCAAAATCCGAATTGGATTGATAAAGAGGAGACGCAACTTGAGTATTTAACTCTTATTAATAAAATTTGTGAACCAATTGAAAACGATATAAAAAATGAGAAAAAAATTATTAGAATAATTGGAAAGGAAATTATTTTGAATAAAGATACAGAAAAATTATTGAAAAATTAAGAAATTACAAAACAATATACATAATAATTCATAAATAAATAAAATAATCTTTTATTATTATATATCCTCCCCATTGCCCATCAAATTAAAGATATTTATACAAATACAAATATGTCAGCAGCAGAATTAAAAAATACAAAACCAAAATATCCTGAAAGTATAAATGGGACACACTGTATGGGTGATCATTGGACTGTATGTTGTCCAAACAGACATTTACAGTTTGATAGATATCAACAAACAAAAGAAGTTGTGCAGGTGTATTATAGAGGCGGTATATATCGCATATTTGTTTGCACTAATAAATGCTCAAAAGATTTAAAAACAATTGCGAAAAATAACCCGGCTCAATTTAAAAAACTATTTATAAAAAGTGTAAAACCAAATGGTGACTTGATTTTAAAGCATCGCGATACAGGTGTTGTTGCTCAAGTAGCTCAAAAAATAGATACTTATGACAACAAATCAAGAAAAACTAAAAAACAAAAAGGTGGATATTGTAGATGGCTTACAACTCATACACGACACAAGCATAAGCGTGGATGCGGGCATACTATGAAACATAAAAGACATTAAAATCATTTCTAATAATTTTATTCATAATATGTTGCTACATATTATGAGTAGATGATAAATGCAGACATACTCACGGTGTTATAATATTTTATGCGTATATTTATGGTGTTTTTTATGATGTTTTATGCGTTTGGTATATATGCTTCCTCCACCTCCATAACTTAAAGGTGGTATTATTTCTTGAGCTGACCTCGCTCGTGGGGATGATGCACGTTGTCTTGGAGGAGGGGCAATAGGTTGATATGGATGAGCGCTACTGAATTTTGATTTCATTTTTCGAAACGCGTTGGTTGTTTTTAATTTTAGCGATTCTTTAACGTCAGCCGCGCTATCATATACACTAGATGCTGCGCGAGATACTAAAGAAGAACCGGGTATATAACTTAAAACAGTTCCGACTGCTCTAGAACAGGATGCAACCCCGCGTGCTGCCGCCATAGAACATATTGCTATTCCTGCACCTATATGTCTTATTTTTATCCATGCTCTTTGTGCGCGTCCGCGATGTATTTCTCTGAATCTTTCATAATTTCTTATATGCGGGAAGTGATTTTCTCCGCTATATTTGTAAATAATATTATAAATACGTTGATATGTTTTTTTAAGTATAATGGCTTTATCATGTCTAATTAAATTATACTCATCTAAATCTATTGTTATGGGATAGTTCAAAATATTATAAGGATTTAATACAGAAATATTTAATATGATGTTATAAATATGTGATATTTGTCCTTGAGCTATCTGATATTTAGCAATGTTATAAAAAGAATCTATTAAAGCTGACATAAGCATAATATGGTGTATCATTTTAATATTCATCTTGCGTTCATCATAACTCATACTTATATATGGTTTTGAGAAATATTCATTAGTTCTGAATAATGTTATAATTGAGATTATTTCTGCAGTGAATAAACTTTTGATGCGATTAATTTTTACACTTAAATTTTGTTCAGAAGAAAATTGACGTAGTTGCTCATCTTTTACTCCAAGTAGGATATAAAATCTATTAATAAATTCTTTTTTTACGTCTTCGTTAGCTGGTAAAGTATTTCTAATATATATTTCTAGGTTTTGTTGTGTATCTTGGATGAGATGTCGAAGATTTGCGTCACTATCTATCCGATATACTCTACCGAAATCTATTTCTTTAATTTGTTGTATCAATGATGCAGATGGATTGCATAACCAGTTACCAGGGTGAGCGTCAAGGTGGAAAAGCTTGCCTCGGTATATTGATAGAATGTTTATAGCAGCTATTCCTTCACATAATTTTTTGTATGTTTCGGCATTGTAGTGTGGTTCAGATTTTAAAGAGTAATGATAAATTGTGTTATAACTTGATGGTATAGATTCCATTAAAATGACGCCGACTTGGAATCCCATACCGGCATATTTATTTATATAATTATTTATTCGGTTTAAATCGGCATCGCCTTGTAAAATTGCTTGTATATTTGGAACTGTTCTAAAAATATTAATATGTGTTGGTGGATTAGTAGCAGGTGGGGGGTTTAACATTATTAAACCAAATGCATCCGGGCAGAATGGATTTCCACTTATTGACATCATGGAGCTATATAAATATCGCTGTGTTTGGTATTCATTTGTGAGCTCATTGTTAGTGAGCGAAGCTTTATATCTTCCATTAAAATCGTCGAGATTTATTTTATTACCTGGCGCTCCTATAAGACATATTTTCATAATAATTTCATGAATAGGAAGACCGTCTGTTTCGTTTTCTACTTTTGCATAACTTAAAGGTGTAGGTAATCGAGATAATAATGCTTTTTTTGTGTCAAGTGTATCGCTTCTAAATAAAATCGTAGAGGGGTTTAAATGTAATCTAACAACAAACGAATTTAGAGATCCCATGGAAACGATTTCTATGTTTGTGGTATCTGATAATATAGCTTGTAATCCGTATATAGTCAGTATTTCTCTTTCCATAACAGGGTTATGCAAATTCGGAATTAAAACTTTAATACCACCATGTTGTGAACGACTATGACTTTTTTTGCGTGGATGTTTTTTAGTTGTATGATTTTTACCCATTATATAATTATGTTTATATTTTATAAATATGTATAAATAAATAAATGTGTATATTATGGTTGATTGTAATATTTTAATATTGCAGTATTTTATTATTGTAATATAAAATGTCATTTCCTTTTTATTCTGAATCAGTATGCGCAAGTTGTTGGTATCCATATTTAACTGTTCCAGATCCTGTAATAGGGTGTAGAGCATGTGGTAGATTTCCTAGCGGCACGGCAGCTCCATTATATGATAATACTCAAACAGCCATTCCATATGTAGAAGATATACCAACACAGAAGCGTATTCAACATGTAGTTCGTGTAGACGGTTCAGAGTATACTATGAATAAGGGCGCATTGAATGTTTATACAAGACCGGTTGCAGCATATCAAAATGTAAACTGGAATCAGCAAAGTGACAGGGCAGTGCCTGGTGTAGTTCATCGCAATGTGCCTTCGCATGGTTCATCTACACGTAGTTCAATTACGAGAATGAGGCCTGGTTCAATGTCGGCGCCATCCACTACGATGCAGGGTAGTAAGGGTGTGGATATGAAACATGGTTCATATGATAGATATTTAGCGAAATTAAAGGGGCGAAAACCATTGAGGACACAGTCGCATGTGTCTACATCGAATACTATTCCGATGCAGGGTAATAAGACAAGAATGTTTGGTATAGCATATTCAGACACCTGTCAATATTCTTCTTTGCCATGTTGAAAGGATGCAAATGACTTTGCAAATGACTTTGCAAATGACTTTGCAAATGACTTTGCAAATGACTTTGCAAATGAATATAAAATAAAAAATATATTATATTACTTTATATATAAATAATATAATAGAATAATGTCATCAAAAATGTCAATGATGTTTAGTCAAAATGGTAGCAATATGGGTAAAATTATGAGAAGGGTTGCACCTGCACCTGCTCCTGCACCTGCTCCTGCACCAAAACAAGTACACGCAAGGACTATAGTAAGTGGACCGATGGCTCGTTCTGCACCTAGAGGAATAAAACAGTTATTTAATTTAGGTCATATAATGGCAAATCCTGGTTCACCTTGTAAAGCATGTGGTTCTTAATATATGTGAATGAATATGAATAGTAATTATAGATATATAATGTATAATTAATATAGGTATATTATTATATAAAAAATAACATTTTATATATAATAATGGATGCATTTGATTTAAATATTAAAAATTATAGCGTAATAGAGTTAGAAGAGTTATTATCATTGGGTAGACAATATAATCCCGATGAGATAAGGTATAAGAAAAATAATATATGCATGAAAATTGCAGATGATGATACAATATCATTTGATATGAAATCGAAGTTAGAGAATTTTTTCGATAAGGTGTCGGTATTATTAAATAATTCAAAACAAAAAAGTGTAAGCAATAATGATAGTAAAGATAGTAAAGATGATACCAAAGTAGATAATTTTTCGGATTTAAAAAACGATATGATGAAAAATACCAATAATCTAATTATATCCGATCCATATGCTGCACGTAATATTAAAGTAGATCCATTAACATCGACAGGTTTAAATGTAGAATCATATGGTACACAAATAGGTGTAATTAACCCTTTACTAACGAATACAATTTTAAAAGGTGTAAGTATAGATACACGTTTCAGAGAAAATTATTATTCAACTAAGAGCACAAATCTACATATAACTTTACCATTTCGTTTAGAGAATGTGATAGCTTATCGTATTGTAGGAATTACTTTACCCTTAACATATTATAATATATCACAGTCTTATGGTAATAATGTTATGCAGATTAATATAATAAGTAATGTTTCAGGAACAGTAGGTGTATCATATAATTTGATATTACCTGATGGGTGTTATAATACTTTATCGGATGTTACTACATATTCTTCATCTTTAGAGCAGGTAATTAATGATATACTAACAAATGATCCAAATAGTCCGAATAATAATCCTTTATGTGCTGGTTTGAATCTTTATTATACAATAAATAGAACGAGTGGGCGAAGTATATTTGCACAGGATGTAACAATTGCGACAACCATAGCATATAATTTTGAGATTATTATGAATGTGGGGTATAATGTGCAAAGTGGCAGTAGTGGTGTAGATGAGGATTATTCAAAAGTGTTAATGTTAAAAATGGGATGGATATTTGGTTTTAGGTTAGCAGAATATACTAGTTCTAATAGTAGTCCTCCTACATCTGATACTAACTTTGGTTCAATAGTGTCAGAGGGTATATGTTTTACGAAAAATCCGTTGTATGGATTTTTGGCGATAGATGATTATAATAATAACTCTAATGATTATTACACGTCGGTATTTTCGAATTCGTTATCTTTACCTAATATTGTAGCAAAGGTAAATCTTACTCAATTTAGTGAAGGTGTGGGTGATTTTCAGACAGCTCAGGGCGAGTCGACATCGAATGCTATAAATAGAGAGAAGAGATTTTTCGGTCCAGTTAATATCCAGAAGCTTAAAGTAACAATATATGATGATTTGGGGCGAATTTTAGATTTAAATAATATGGACTGGAATTTAGAGTTAGCATTTGAGTGTGTGTATAAAATGTAAATTATTGTGCATTCTATTATATATATTAAAATATACATTAAAATATACATGAAAATATAAATAAAATATTTGTGTTTTATTTATATTTAATAATATATATATATATTATTAAAATGAGTTGTAGAAGTATTTTTCCCTTACCTAACAAATATAGCTCAAGCGATTATACAAATAGTAAAAAGGCGAGCGTTATATGTTGTGGTTGTGGAACAGGGCCTATAGGTCCAACCGGTCCTATCGGTGTTAAAGGAGCAACAGGATTTACTGGTGTTGCTGGTGTTACAGGGACTACAGGTGCGACGGGGGCAGCTGGAATACCAGGTGGCCCTACAGGTTCTACAGGCTATACTGGTTATACAGGTCCTACAGGCTATACTGGTGTTACAGGAGCAACAGGCTATACCGGTTATACAGGCTATACCGGTTCTACAGGTCCTACAGGCTATACTGGTGTTACAGGAGCAACAGGCTATACCGGTTATACAGGCTATACCGGTTCTACAGGTCCTACAGGCTATACTGGTGTTACAGGAGCAACAGGCTATACCGGTTATACAGGCTATACCGGTTCTACAGGTCCTACAGGCTATACTGGTGTTACAGGAGCAACAGGGTATACAGGTTATACAGGTTATACCGGTTATACTGGTTATACGGGTGTCACAGGAGCAACAGGGTATACAGGTTATACAGGTTATACGGGTTCGACTGGTGCTACAGGTTCGACTGGCGCTACTGGGTTACTTGGACCTACTGGCGCAAATGGTACTCCTGGTGGACCTACGGGTCCTACAGGTCCAACCGGAACAAATACAAGCACAAATATAATAGATAATAATACAAATGCTACTTTTTACCCTGTGTTTGTTGGTGGGACAGGCATACAATCGTTATTCGCAGATATATCTACAACACCTATATCTGTTAATCCGAATAATGGTAATATGAATGTTGTTGATACTTTGAAACTTACGCAGGCAGAGGTTGCTTTTGGAAAAGGTGCTGGTCAAACCTCACAAGGTGCGAGTGCTGTTGCGGTTGGTAATGGTGCTGGACAATCAGCACAGGGGCAGAACTCTGTTGCCGTTGGTATTGGTGCGGGTAATGCTGCACAGGGGGCGAATGCTGTTGCGGTTGGTAATGGTGCTGGTAATATCAATCAAGGGCTGAGTACTGTTGCGGTTGGTGGTAATGCTGGTAATTTGGCTCAAGGGCAGAGTGCTGTTGCTGTTGGTAATGGTGCTGGTTTTATCAATCAGGGTTTCTCTGCTGTTGCACTTGGTGTTTTGGCAGGAGAAGTCTCACAACAAGCAGGAGCGGTTGCTATTGGTTACCAAGCAGGAAATACAAGTCAGGGAACCAATTCAATAGCGGTTGGAACTTCGGCAGGTTTTACCAATCAGGGCGGCGCTGCCGTTGCTATTGGTTTGAATGCTGGACAAACATCACAAGGGCAGAACTCTGTTGCGGTTGGTAATGGTGCGGGTCAAAACACGCAGGGACAAAATACTGTTGCGGTTGGTAATGATGCGGGTCAAAACACGCAGGGACAAAATGCTGTTGCGGTTGGTAATGATGCGGGTCAAAACACGCAGGGACAAAATGCGGTTGCTATTGGTGCAGGTGCGGGTCAATACACACAAGGGCAACAGGGGGTTGCGATTGGTTCTTTAGCTGGTTATACAGGACAAGGGAATAATTCGATCGCTATTGGAACAGGTGCTGGCGAGTCGGGACAAGGGAGTGTAACTGTTGCCATTGGTCAGAGTGCAGGTGGTGCGGGACAAGGGCAGAATTCAATCGCTATTGGTTATTTTGCTGGTAGTGTATCACAACCCCCTTATTCTATTGCTATAAATGCCACTAATGCTGCACTTAATCCAGCGAACACTGGTTTTTTTGTTAACCCGATTAGAGGTGTCGCGGCAGGAAAAGGTGTGAATGTATTATACTACGATCCTGTTACTTTTGAGGTTTTATATTCAACTACTTAATTTATTTGCAGACAATAGGAAGTATTAAAATATTATTTTAAACTTACATAGATGTAACTTTGTTATATAATAATACGTATCGTAATCGCGTTTATTGCATGCCTGTAGACATGGTATTGATAATTTCATATAGTCGTATATGTAAACCTATACGAAGGTTGGAAAAAATAGTGAATAAAAAGTCAAAATATAACGATGTTAATAATATTGTAGAAAATAGGAAACAGAATTATTGTTTAGAAATGTTTAGACTATGGTAGGTATATAAAATGAATAACTATTGTTTTGATATATTATATTATTAAAAAATAATTATATAATATATACAATAAATCTATAACTATATATAAATATAATGGTAGGATCGGGTGTTATACTAGTAGCACTTCATAATAATAAAGTATATTACTTATTTGGGAAGGAGGGTTCAATGGAGCGTGATAAAAAATGTCACTGGGGTGATTTTGGTGGTGGTGCAAAACCGGGAGAAGATTTATTAGATACAACGACACGCGAGGGTGCGGAGGAATTAAATGGTTTTTTTGGTTCAAAGGTGGATTTCGAAAAGTATATATTAAAGAATAAGATAGACGAGGTAGCATATGATAAGCGTTATACATATTTAGTAAAGACGGAATATGATGAGAGATTGCCTTTTTATTTTAATAATAATTATAAATTTATATGTGAATATTTGAAGGGGCATGTAGAGCATCCAACAAATGGATTATTCGAGAAGAGTGAGATAAGGTGGTTTACCGTAGATGATTTAAAACGGGAGAAACATATATTCCGCGATTATTTCCGAAATATTATAGATATTGTCATATATAATCATCCAAAAACGCTTTCAAAGCTTAAGCGTGGTGGTGGTGGTGTTGGTGGTGTTGGTGGTAATAAAACTATTCGGACAACAAGGGTGAAATTTTCTACATCGGATTTAATGAAGTGTGAAAGAATAAGGAAACATAAGAATCATCGCAAGACGCATAAAAGAGGGAAAAGAGGTTTTTAAAGTAATTTTTAGAAGTTATAGATTCGCATATATGACGAAAGTATATAATATTGCTATATTTTATATAACAATATTCTCTATTGAATGGTGTGTCCAAATGATGATCCCTATTTCACACGAACAATGTATAGGATAGGATTGTTACAAAAGGGCATGCCGGCTAGCGAAATAGTAAGTAGACGCAAGACTGTTTTCTATTGCATATGTATAGTTGTTCGTGCGTCTTTAATTGTTACAGTTTATCACTGGCGGAATGCTAGATTAGTGCAAGCATTAGTATTATTGGGTGCTCTGGTGGGTTTGATGAATTTCTGGAATAGAAGTGGTGGGACGCAGTGGTGGTCAAAGAAGTTTCAATTCTTGATGTCATTTATTATAGCGGTATTAGTAATTCTCACTTATTTTGGGGTAGTCAAGTCGTGGACAATTCCTGCTGCGATGTTGGTGAGTTTATTGGGAGGTATATTGCAGTCGTTTATAGTGGGATTTTGTTGACGATGGGTGGGTGAGTGGTGAAGGGTGAAGGATGGGTAATATGGGAATTATAGAAGTATTTACACAAGAGGTGTAAGAGAAGGGTGAGATTTGATAAAATTGAAGAAATAAAAATAGATAATTAGAAATAGAAAGAAAGAACGGAAAATAAGGTAAAAACAAATATTTAAACTATAACCCATCATACAAGCAAACATGGTTTTATCAAAAGATGTGAGGCGTTATGTGGCGGGTATAGAAATAGTGACGACAAGATTTTCTGATTTTGGTTTTATTGAGAATCGTGAATGGAGGGATGAGAGGGGGATGAAGGGTTGTATATATGGGACGCCGAAAATGGTGTCATCAAATCTAGAGGATAGGTGTCCGATGTTTGTGATCGAGATGAATAATAACAGAAATAGAATAGAGGGGGTAGGGTTTATTATAAATCGTCCACATGAAGACAATCATAAGAGGAGGATACATAGTGATCATAATTTGAATCGTTATACATATGAGGGGGTATATAGGTTGGATAAAAGCGACATAGTGGATAAATATCATAAAAAGGTGATATGGGTATTAGAGATGCTATTATTCAAGGGTGCAAAACATTCAAAGAGAAGTATAGGAATAACGAGATTACCAGAATGGTTAAAATATAACAGGTTTGAATATAATTTTGGGGAGGTGTTGTGGGAGATGTTTGAGAAGTATGTGGGTGTAAGAATGAATGAGATGCATGAGATTCGTGAGATTGGTCGAAATAGATATGAATAATATAAGTATATAGAAATAAAAAATATATTGTAAATAATAATATATTTTTCTTATAAATATAAATATAACTATAACTATAACTATAACTATAACTATACGTATACTTGAATGTCATCTGATAAAGATAAGGCTATAAAAACTAAATTAAAAGATGTAAATACATATACAATTGATGAGTTGAAAGAATTATTGGGTTTATCAACGGATAAGAATGCGTATACTGTAGATGATCTAAATAAGTATATTAGGACACTAAGCGACAAATACCCTAAATTAGCAAGGGATGGATTTTTAAGTAAAGCTTTGGCAAGGTTGTTAGAAAATGTAGACATGAATCCGAATGCAGATCCGAAGACGAATGCAGAACCATCAGAATTAAACAAATGGTGGAGCAATGAATATTTGGAAGACGACGATGGAGATATATTGAAAAAAATAAGAAGAACAGATAGAAAAGGTACAGTTGGTTTTTTTGATGATGGTAATGGTTCACATGAAACTATGAAACGACAAAATTTGGATGTTTTAAATTCGCATCCATTGCTTATTGCACAAGATTCTTTGAATCCTACATTAAAGAATATAAATCAGAGACTGGTAGTAATAGATAGTCAGTTTAGGCCGGTTATTTCACCATCATCATCTACTGATTTTACGTTAGATTTATCCGATCCGTTAACAAATACACTATCATTAAAATTATATTCTTATCAAATACCGTATTCGTGGTATGTAATTGATAAAACAATGGGGACATCATTTTTTTGGGTAAAATATAATGGAACGACATATCAGATTGTAATAGAAGATGGAAATTATTCTAAAGCTGATTTAGTGAATGCAATACAGAATAGTTTGAATATTGTTTTGAATAATGCTACAAAACCACTTTCATCAAATCCTTTAAATATATCATACAACTCTTTTAATGGGAAGGCATGTTTTTTATTTGCAACAGCGATTCCATCAACTATTGTAGAAGTCATTTTTTATGATACGGAAAATAATAATTATATGACTGATCCTGTATCAGGTTCTTATTTTGGAGCAAATGCTATGAAAATAAATAATAATCTCGGATGGATTTTAGGATTTAGACCATTAGATAATGATGATATATTACCTATCGTTTTTTCACGTCCTGTTTCGTCTACTTTAAATTATATAATTCCTGTTTTATCAAATCCGTATAATTTACAAAATGGTGTATTCTCAGAGGGCCCGATAGATACATATGGTTCAAGATACTTGATATTAGTATTGGACGACTTTAATCAGAATCATTTAAATAACGGTTTAGTAAATATAGTAGATACTGATACGACATTAAGTGTGCCTGATTATTTTTCAGCCGATTTGCCTAATATTTGTGCACCGAATCCAGCATTAGGGGGTGTAGTGTCACCTTTTTATGTCCAATCATTGCCGAGACAGTTGACCCAAGCGCAGCTATATTCTATAAACCAGATATTGGAAAATAGGAAATCTACATATAAATATAGGACATCTGGTCCGACAACAACAGATGTGTTTGCGATTATACCATTAAAGAAGCAGGGGTTAGATGCTGGAGATACACTAGTAGAACTTGGTAGTAGTTTGATGTATAATACAAGAACCTATTTTGGTCCTGTAAATATATCGAGAATGCATGTATCTTTACAAGATGATAAAGGGAATACGATAAATATGAATGGTGGAGATTGGTCAGTAACAATAATGGCAGAGACGTTGTATCAATATTAGAAAGTTTGTTTATATGTTACAAAAGTTGTAAAATATATACATTTTTAGATCAGTTTCTAATTATTGATTTATTAATTTGAATTAAACCCAATCTCACGCTTCTCTTACGCCTCTTGTTTTTAATATTCTCATAAAGGTGGAATAGAAAGATTGGAATCATCTTCGTCAAGGAGCATAATAGCCATAGCAGCGTAATTATGTAAATCGATAAGAGTATCTCTTATTTTTTCGTCATCAACAAGATAAATACCATTTTTAGAAATAGATAAAGAGCGTTGTATTTTATCTTCGATGCGCACGATAACACCAATTACGCCAAACTTTGCAAAAGCATCGCCGTAATCTGCATTCTTTTTTTTAAAAAGTTCAAGAGCTGATTGTTGAACTTGTATCATTTGTGATACACGAGAGTTATTATTGACATCCATGGGTGAATAAATATATATGTATATATGTGTATATTTAAGTAATAAAGTGTATAAATAAAAATATGGAACATATAAGGGATATGAATAGTAGTAATAGTACTATAATAAAGGATCTGATATGCTTATTAATAAAAAACATAGATCCATGTTACATAAAAAATAAGGAGATAGACATGATATTAAGCGGAGGTGCATTCAATGTGAGTTATTTGGTAGGTTGTTTATATTTTATACATGAGATGCAAGAGAAGGGGTTAATTGTGATAAATAAAATATCAACATGTAGTGCTAGTTCATTAATTGGGTTATTGTTTTTAATAGATAAAGTGGATTTGTTTGTAGATACATTGTATGAGTTATCTATTAATAGTTTTAAAAAGAATAAACACGTAATATTTGACGACGAATCATTAGCGAGTATAATAAATATAATAGAGAAAGAGTTGCCTGAAAACATATTAAGTATTGTAAATGATCGTTTATATATAACATATTACGATGTAATAGAATGCAAACAAATAATAAAAAGTAAATACGAAGATGTGAGTGATATATTTAATACAATAAAGAGATCATGTTTTATTCCATATATAACAATGGATAAATTATTAGAAGATAATAAATATATTGATGGGGGGACACCTTATATATTTGATAAAGAAGAAGGAGTTAAAAGGTTATATATAAATTTGTGCGGAATTGATAAGATTATGGATTCGATTATAATAAAGAAGGATAAGATTAATACACATCGCGTTTTAAATGGTGTATTAGATATTCACGATTTTTTTTTCAGATGCAAAAAAACATCAATGTGTAGTTATGTTGATAATTGGACTATAATAAGAAAAATAGAATTTAAAATATTGAAAATAAAGGTATACTTATTATGTGCGTTTATACATTTTATAATAATAATCAAAGCAAGTATAGTAGATAAATATTATAAAGACAATAAAAATATAAATATTGTATTTAGTAAGTGTAGAACAAGTTTGAGTAGAATTATAGAACAATATTGTATATAATAAAATATTGTATATAATAAAATATCATATTATAGTAACAAAAATATAATGAATAATTCATTGAAAATAGTAATATCATTTGTAATAGGACTAATAGGTGGTATAATTAATGTATATACAGGTAATGGTGTAGCATTAATGATACCTCTTGTAATGTTTACATACATAATAGAAGATTTTAGGACAGCAGTAGGGTCAATGTTTTTAGCGGTGTTTGCACCTGTATCAATTATACCTACATATAATTATCATAAATCGGGTAACATTGATGTAATGGTTGGATTATTTATAGGTATAGGATATTTTATAGGAGGTTATGTAACATCTACTTATTACATGAATAGTTTCGATAAAGAAGTATTATATTTATTTTTTGGAATATATTCTCTAGCCGTTGGATATATATTTGTAAAAAAGTCGAAACTTATATTTTAAAATAATAATAATAGTATATATATTATTAATCATTATGTTTAATACGAATACGATGTTTTTTACAATGAATGGAAAAAGGAAATATCCTTTACAAGTATTACAAAAACCATATATACAAATGCATCTTCCAATTATATCCAATAATATAATACGTCAAACAAAAGAAGAAGAACAAGTTAAAGAACAAGTTAAAGAGATAATAGTTTATGAATTGTATGACGAGAAAGTAGAAAAAGATATATCAGAACCACAACCACATCCACATCCAGAACCACAAATCGAGGAACCGGTGATAGAAACGTTATCTATACCTGTAAAAGTCAACGAAGAACATAAATTTATTAAAGTTGATACGAATAATACTGATGATAAAAAAATAAATGCTTACGGGCCATCTAGTTTTGTTGGAGGTAGTTTAAATCAACCAGGTAAGAATAAAAAGAAAAACACAAAAAACGGGAAAAAATAGTAAATTATGAATACATAATTATATATTGTAAAAAATTACAATATATAACTTATCAAATAGTATTACAAAATAGTATAATTATTTATTTAGCGAAGGACTAACAACTATTTTTGTAAATGTTTTAACTTGTTTTTGTTGCACAGGTTGTTGTATGGATGGTTGCACAACGGCTTGCACCACAGGTTGTTGTGCTGATGGTTGCACAGATGGTTGCAACTGAATATTTATAGGAGAAATTGTTTCTACTTGTTTCCCGCAAGAGCCTCTTTTATGACATGACAATGCATGTTGGTTTTTAGCGACATATCCACATTTTTCACAAAAACACTTAGACGATAGAAATCCATATTTAGAAGACAATAGTTTATCAAGTATTGGGAGTTGAAGGTCTTCAATGCTTTTTGTTATTTTTTGAGAAAATTCTTTAATCATTTTTAATTGAATTAATTTTTGCTCTACGAACATTTGATATTCATTATTAATATCATCTAGTGTGTCTTTACTAATAGAATAATCATCAGTTGTTGTAATTTCATCTAATTTAGATTTAAAAGAATCAATAATATCAATAGCAATTTTAATTATGTCTTGGTCATAATTTACATTATGGATATATAGTAACACATTTCTATTATGTATATTTATTTCAAAATTGTTTTTATTAACAATACCTCCCTCTTGGGAAAGAAATAGTCCTGAACAATTTTGTGTATCTACATCGTGAATAAATTTTTTCACTTGGTCCGAACCGACTGTCTTAGATTCATAACACTTATTCTCGACTAAAATCCTCTGTCTATCTTTTCGATGAATCATAATATCTCCTGATTCTTTTTGAGAACCTACGTATTCAACCTCCGCAGAAGGAAATAACCCCCTTAAAATGTTCAAAACAATATTCTCAGATATTTTCCCTTTTGAACTAGAATTTTCCATCCGTTTAAGAACATCTTTTACTTCAGATTGAAGCGAAATTTGCGATGAAGATATAGAGGAGAATTGCGTCAATGTAGCATCTTTGTTTGAATCAACCATTTTTCTAGTTGAATCAATAACATTAGAAAATTTTGCATCAATCGTTTTAATAAAATCATCAAGCGATGATTGCGACAACGGTTCACCATCAGTCTTTGATGTTTTACTAATCTCTTCCGTTATAGAAGAACAAAAAGATTTTATGTTTTCATTAATCTGTCTTGAAAGATTTTCATTATTTTTTGGAACAAGTTCTGTCAACAGTAAATGTGTCTTATCTAATATACTCCCATTTGATTCTTTAATCAGAGGAGCAATCTTATCCGCAATATTCGACGACAAAATCATCTTCAAATCATCAATATATTCTTTCTTAAACTCTGTAAGTTTCAAAAATAGTAGCTTACCATATTCCATTTGTTGACTTGTAAGCTGTGATTGAATATTTGCAATTCCATTCAAAATCTGGGAAGTAATATTACTATTATTTACAGGATTAGTTGAGTGCATAATAGACGCAATAATATCAGTAAACATAATGTTCATTTTTTCAAAATCTATTTCAGGATGTTCATGATAAAATGCCCAAACCTTCGCACTGTTACACGTAAGAGATGTATTAACGGATGATGTCATTTGTGTTATGTATTTATTTATTAAAATATCTTTAAGTTGATTTGTTTGAATTAAACATTTGACAAACTTTGACTTCAAACTTTTAAAATAATATAGTTTGTTTCAAACTTCTGACAAACTCTGGCGACAAACATGTAAAATAAGATAGT
>Ga0209086_10001387_pt1 | contig 19793 bp, 12 predicted proteins | sample M_130207_XF_Meta_FD_187312 | JGI IMG/M metagenome (GOLD analysis project Ga0209086, IMG submission 187312) | Freshwater microbial communities from Lake Montjoie, Canada to study carbon cycling - M_130207_XF_MetaG (SPAdes) (version 2) | ecosystem: Environmental > Aquatic > Freshwater > Lake... | reverse complement strand
GGGGCTCATCGCCAACGCTTCCTCGAATTCAAAAACGGCTCGGTGCGATTGTCCTACCGACGGATAGATGCCCCATGCCGTAGCCGGATTTCCATCGATTGCATGGGCAACGGTCCAGCCCGACTGATCGAAATCTGCTGACGCTCCACGGAAAACAAGCGGCTTCCCTTTGCTCGCTGTGTCCTTGTCTCGTTCTCCTGTTACGAGATGGACTTCAAACTCGCTCAGATGCAGATTGCCATTGTCCTGTCGACCAGGACCGCCCATCGGCAAGGATGCATCGGAAAGCAGATCCAAACGCACAGCAGTAATCGTTTCGAGAGAGGTAACCGTCGTAACGGTATAGGTATCCTTCTCGGGACGCGGACCATCGGCCACCAGCACTCCGTCGAATTGTTGCGATAAAACCGTTGAGTCCGTTGCAGAAACACTCTCCACAACCAGCGGCTCCCATATCGCACCGACAGACTGATTTTTTTCCCATGCATCCGTCAGTGCCTGTTGTTCAGGCATGAGCAGAACCGCCGAGTCCTTCGTTGCTGTGGCCGTGAGGAGCGACTGCCATCGACGGCGATCGGCCGCAACCGAGAGATCCTCGTCAAAGCCAACATTTCCCTCGATGATTCCTGCAAACACACTTTGTAATGCGTAGTAATCTTCCTGACTGATCGGGTCAAACTTGTGCGCGTGACAACGCGCGCAATTGGCTGTTGTGCTTGTGAATGCTGCCATCGTTTGAGTGACAAGATCATCCCGATCGAGATACTCAAACGTTATCGGTGCGGTGTTGTAGCTACTATGATCAAACGTGCCTGCTCCAAGAAATCCCAGCGCACGCATGAGAAGCGGTTCCTCTGGGAAAAAATGATCGGCGGCGAGTTGCTCGCGGATAAAGCGACCCCAGGGTGTATCACGGTTGAACGACTCAATCACATAGTCGCGATATCGCCATGCATGATCTCGTGGGAGATCGTGTTCATAGCCATGCGTCTCGGCAAAGTGAATCGTATCGAGCCAGTGACGGGCCCATCGTTCGCCGTAGTGGGGAGAAGCGAGTAGTTCATCAACTTTTTTGGAAACCGCATCCGGGGAATCATCTCGTTCAAACGCCTCGAGTTCCTCGATCGATGGTGGCAGACCGATCAGGTCAAATGATAATCGTGTAAGCAACGTGCGACGGTCGGCTTCGGGTGATGGCTCGATCGAGTGTCGATCGAGTTTCTGTCGAATAAACAAATCGATTTCTTGATTGCGTGCACCTTTGATAGATGCCGGTATTTCCGGTCGCACCAATGGCTTGAGCGACCACCAATCTCCAGAAGAAGGCCTCGCTTCAACGACTGCGGAACGAGGATCTTTTGCTCCTTCGTGAATCCAACGAACGACATCCGTAATCTGCTCGTCAGCCAATCTTCCGGTCGGTGGCATTTCGAGCGACTCATGTCGGATGGCAGAAACCAGCAGGCTTTTCTCCGGCTCGCCCGGCACGATCGCCGGCCCCGATTCCCCCCCCTCGGCCCACCCCGATCGTGAATCGAGCGTAAGCCCGCCTTTCATTTTTCCAGACGCATGACTGTGACACTCGTAGCAGTACTGTTTCAGCAGCGGTTCAATGCGCTCGACAAAGAGATCGTCTGCCCACAACGCATGCGAAAAAACAACAGCGATCGTCGCAGTCAATAATGGCACGCGGATCATGGGAAACTTCGCTGCGTCATGGTGTGTCTCGAAAAACTTTTCGACCGCACTATTCAGGAAAGAATTGCTCGGATTGGCTGGCCGTGAACGTCGGTCAATCGAAAATCCCGACCACCGTACCGGTAGGTTAATTCTTCGTGGTCGACACCGAGTTGATGGAGCACCGTAGCCCACAGATCGTAGACCGTACAAATATTTTCAACGGCGTAATATCCGAGATCGTCGGTCGCACCATGAATCGTTCCTCCTTTCACACCACCACCAGCGAGCCAGACACTAAATCCATATGGATTGTGATCGCGACCATCGCCACCCTGTGAAAATGGAGTGCGTCCAAACTCTCCTGCCCACACAATCAGCGTCTGGTCGAGCAGTCCTCGGTCTCGCAGGTCGCCGATGAGCGCGGCGATCGGCTGATCAACTTGATAGGCCATGGCAGTGTGACCTTCCTTGAGCGCTCCGTGCTGATCCCAAGGATTGGCCGCGCCGCCAGCACCAATATTTTTTGTCAGACAACTGAGTTCAATAAATCGAACTCCTTTTTCAACCAGGCGGCGGGCGAGGAGACACTGTCTGGCATAGGCGGCTTTGTCGGGCGTGCTTGAGTCGAGACCGTAGCGTTTTTTTGTCTCCTCGGTTTCATCTGATAGGTCGCACAACTGCGGCACCTCAGTCTGCATTCGAAATGCTGTTTCATAATTTTGAATCGCCGCTTCGATCTGCGGGTCTTTGTCGAGAGCCTTCAGAAATGATTGATCGAACGATTCCACAAACTCGAGCCTGCGTCGCTGCCAATCCGCAGGATCCGCGGCACGAATATTTCGAACAGCCTCTGCCGCGTCGGCTTTGAAAATAGATCCCTGATGCTGCCCCGGCAAAAAACCGTTGCTATAGAGACTCACTCCGCCATGCGGCGGCACCGCCGCACCACTTTGAAGCACCACATACCCGGGCAGATCGCTCGACTCGCTTCCAAGTCCGTACGATGCCCACGCACCCGCACTTGGATACCCCATCAAGGGAAAACCTGTGTGCATGAGAAAATTGGCCTGCGCGTGCTCGTTCACGCTGGACGTCATCGAGCGAATCACGGCGAGTTCGTCAACCACCTTTGCAACATGTGGAAACATCTCGCTGACCGGAATGCCGCTTTCTCCCCAGGGCTGAAATGCGAACGGACTGCCCATGATGTTGCCATTATTATTGAACATCGTGCGTTGAATTTTGACCGGCATCGGCTTGCCATGATCGGTCATCAGTCTCGGTTTTGGATCAAAGGAATCTACATGAGAAACCCCGCCGGACATGTAGAGAAAGATGACATGCTTAGCCTTCGGTTGGTGGTGCGTTTTTCGCAGAGCGGCGCCAGCAGGAAGGTCTGTTGATGAAGCATTCGCTCGTGCTGCTTCGGCCATCATGGCCGACAATGCCATCGCACCAAAACCTGTTGAACAGGTTTTGAGTAACTCTCGGCGCGAGAACCGCGATCTCTTTTCAACAGAGTCTTGCCGTGCTCTCATGTCTGGCATGTCTTTCATGTCAACAACCTTTTGAGTATGTTCGCTGATCACACTGTGTTACCGCAGGTAGATAAATTCCTTAAACATAAAAAGGACTCTGGCAATTTCTGACCAGGGCTTTGAAGGATCGGTGGTCGCCGACAGAGGCCTCAGGGAAGCTCTTTTGTGTTCTATATTCGCTATGTCAGAACGAATCTGAAGAACTTTTTGCTGATCTTTTTCTTCTAGTCTTGCAAACACATCTTCATCGGGAACACCTCCACCACCGGCTTTATAGAGAAGCCCTATCTCCTTCGCGGAAAGAGCCCTGTCGAACACCTGTGCTCGACTGATACGCCCTTGTAACATTTTGTTTTCACCCGCCGGCAAGTGGCGTATTGCAAAACTGACAACCGCCTGTCCTGCAATAAATTCGACCGGCTTTGAAGCTTTATAGCTCTCGCCGTAAGCAATGCCGTTGCGGTATCCGCTGATCGTGCCGTCGGCGGAATAGGTGACGGCAAGGTGTACAGGACCTTTCATCGCATCGGCCTCAACAGGCCCTCCGAAAGACTTCGTACGCGCAAAGAAATTACTGCCGGCCAACCACTCGCCAGACACCTGTTCACCAAAAACAATCGAATCAAATTCGTGACCATCGGGAGTCTGAATGGTAATCGCGCCGCCCCCTCGCTGACTGAGCGAATCAAGCTGCACCCATGCTTCGAGCGTTTTTTCCCGGATCGACTGCCCAAGAGGCGCTGTCACCACATACCCTTGGCCTGTCGTATGCAGACTCTTGGCGTTGAGTCGCGCTCCCGCATGCGCCGTGCCGTGCGCTGTGCCGATCGAATCCTGAAGATTGTCCGCAAACTCCCAGCGTGCAATGCCGGTGGGAGCAGAGTCACGAGCATCAAGAACCGACTGTTGTGTCGTCGATTCAAGTGCCTGCCGCAGAGGATCCATTATCTGTTTTACAATCAACTGCAGCGCTGTCTGACGAGCATCTAAGTCCAAGAGTTCTTCTGTTCGATGCTGTTCCGCCTGACGGGTCGATGCAAGCAGTTCTTTGAATCTCGTGACCTCGCCTGAACGCGGCGGACGGCCAATCGCCGACAAGATCATTTGCTCAATCCGCTGCTCATCGGTCGCAAGCGATTGGTCCGCGAGAATCGCTGCGGCCCACTGACCAGACAACGCTGCAATTCTTGGATCGTTTAAGAAAACAAGCGATTGCGCCGGAACATTAGTGTCGTCTCGTCGCCCGGTTGCGCTGAATGGTTCCGGAAAATCGAATGTCCGTAAAAACGGGTCGAGTGAGTTGCGTGCAACTCTTACATAGACACTTCGTCGAGGCGTGCTTCCGTCAACCGATGGACCAAACTGCGTGCGATTGAGCGCACCAGACACCATCAACACCGAGTCGCGTATTGCTTCGGCCTCTAATCGCCGGACAAATGCATGAGACAGGAGCCGATTCTCAGGGTCGATCTGCTTGGCAACTTCGCTTGGGAACGAGTCTGTTTTCCATGTACGTGAGATCACAACGGAGCGAACGAATTGTTTGAGTGACCAGCCTTCTGATCGCAGTCGATGAGCCAGATGGTCGAGCAACTCGGGATGCGTAGGACGTTCGCCTAGCCTGCCAAGATTGTCCGGCGTGGCAACAATTCCTCGACCGAACAGATGATGCCAAATGCGATTCGACAAAACGCGGGCTGTCAATGGATTGTCGCTGCGCAAAATATCCTCCGCGAGTTTTTCTCGACCGCTTCCGACGGTTTGGTAGGGAGTCGCGTCAATCATTTCGAGAAATCGCCTTGGCACAATCGCTGCAGGTTTCTTGTGATCTCCTCGCTCAAAGAGCGCCTGATCGCAGGCGATGGTTTCATCGAGTCCGGGGACTCGCGTCGGTACAATCACATCTGATTCGAGCTTGCGATATTCCTGAACGAGCGGCTCGATCTCAGTCATTTTCGAAAGTCTGTTTTCAAGAATGTTTTGCCGAACTGAAGCATCCAAGAGCAGAGCATCGGTGTCACGAGCCTTCCCCTCGCTCCAGCGGGTTACCGCAGACAGAAGTGCCCGTACAAAGCACGCATTGAGTTCTTCAACAGATCGTGGGGGAGATTGCGATATTTCTTCAAACAGACCGTCGAGCGCCTCCAAAGCTTCAGAAGGGGCTGGTTGATCCTTTTTTTGAAGTACAACATTTCGAACGCCAAACCAGGATCGCGCGTCGTCATCTGTCGGCAGCGGCGCATCAGGAGCAGTCGCCAGCTCAATGTGAATATCATCGCCGCTCCAGTAGGTCAGATCGAACGACTGCCATTTCCATTCTCGCGTCAATCGAGTCACGCTGTAGTTGGGCCCATTACGAGGAAAATTTTGTACGACATAACGCACCGCCGCGCCACCGTCGCCAATGCTCTGTACCCAGAGTTTTGTATTTTCGTCGAGATCTATTGTGGGTGAGGTCAGGCGCAACGCGTGCTTGTTTGAAACCATATTTGAATAAATTCCAGCCGGTACGATCGTGGCAATCGTTCCGTCTCCCTCGGCAGCCACCGAAAAATCACCGGCTACGCTTGATGGATGTGCTGGAGTTGTGGCATTTCCATTTTCAAACCATTCAGCAACATCTTCTTGTTGCGAAAAATTCCAGTTGGCACTCCGAGTTGTGCCGGCAAATGCCAGCCGATTTTCATGATCCTTGCGCCATGCGTTTTGCTGTCGATCGAGTGCCTGTTCAAATGACATTCCACCGTCAACGTCCTTCCCGATCACGTTGAACAGATGCAGCAGCGACGTGGGTGTGTCGGCAGCAGCAACCAGTGCATTCATGCGTGTGCCGACGTCGGGCATCAGACGACTCCACTGCCCTGCGACAGCCGTACGAATTTCAGGCTTCTTTCTTCGAAGTTCTTCGCGATGACGACCGAGCACATCGGGAGCATCGATGAGCGTTCTTCCCGGGCGGCACGATCCGAGGATGCCAAACATTGCGTAATAGTCACGCTGGCTGACGGGATCAAACTTATGGTCGTGACAGCGTGCACAGGATACCGTCAGGCCGAGAAATGCTTTGGAAAAAGCGGCAATCTGATCGTCAATAAATCGAACCTTTTCGTCGAGTGCGTCGGTTGGTGCATATCCATGAAAGACCATCCGCCAGTGAGCCGGCCCGATTGCTGATTCATTGATCGTACCGGTGGGGTCGAGTCTTGGATTCTTCAAAAGATCACCCGCAATATGCTCGCGTATGAGCTGATCGATTGGCACATCAGCATTCATCGCACGAATTAAATAATCGCGATAGTGCGACGTTCCTTGAATCTCAGGATCTCCCTCCGAACCATGGGTGTCGGCGTACCGAATCCAGTCCATCCAGTGCCGCGCCCAACGTTCACCAAATTCTGGTCGCGCAAGGAGATGATCGACGAGCAACTCAAATTGTTTTGAATCCTTGAGCGTTTTTGTCCACTGGTGTATTTCTTCGGGAGATGGCGGTATGCCAAGAAGTGCAAAAAAAGTGCGTCGTACAAGGGAATGCGGATCTGCCTCAGTCGCAGGCTGAATTTTTGCGGCGAGCAATTGTTCCAGTACAAAACAATCGATGGGGTGTTGTGAGGCTGATCCGTCGGAAATGATCGGCGTTTCTGGATTACGAATTGGCTGAAAACTCCACCACTTTTTACGCGCATTCAATGTCGCTTCCCATGAAGTGACGCTCGCGATTTCGTTCGCCGACGGGGCCTTCTCTCGAGGATCGGGGGCACCGTCGAGGATCCACTGTGAAAAGTTATTCACAGTTTCGGCATCGAGTTTTCCTGAATTTTTCGGCATTTTGAGGCCGTCAATCTCATGCCGAAGAATTGCCAGCAGCCTACTTTCAGCAGGTTTTCCTGGAACAATGACCGCGCCCAAATCGCCCCCCGCCAAGAGAGGCACTCTGGCATCAAGTGCGAAACCGCCGGAAGAATCTGTGGACGAGTTGTGACACGAATAGCACCGCTCCACGAGCACAGGTCGAATGTGAGACTCAAAAAATTCAAAGCGGTCGGGTTCCGCTCCCTTTGCAACGCAGTTTGTCTCAAAGACTGTCTCAGAAATCACGAAGAGACACGCGAAGCCCACTGCGACGAGCATTGTTCGACTGAGGAAAAACACATTCACGATCATGGTTTCCTTTTCACATCACAAACTAGGATCGCGACTCTTTCCGAAATCCGTTCGCAGCAATTACATGACTCTTTACTAAAGACGCAGCCGATATTCGATGGAGTCAATGGCTCTTTTGTAAGCGGCAGACGGGCTCTTTGGATTGTCCGAATGTCACGAACAGGAGGAAGAGAAAAACAAAGATGTCAAAAAACGAATACATCGATTTGCATTGAAATGATTTCTGACGCCGTTATCTTTCTCAAACCACTCCGCCACAGGCTCGTTCGAGGCCCCTTTGATTGCCTTTGATTTTTGCATAATCATACGCTGTGCGGCATTATGCTGCTCCCAACGCCTCCTCGGACGCCGAGAGATTTTTATTGTTGCGGTTTACTGGCTTGATTGGGCTTGATTGGCGAGTTCGCAAATGAAAGGAACGCCGTTTGCGAGTTGCAATCCTCTATTGCCGCAAAGCTCGCCGTAAGGCCACATCTGAAATTGCGGACGGTTTCTTACAAAAAAAGGGCCCAAGCCATGCGAAGTCTATTTTTGAAGTCCGCGTTGACGGTTGCCGGGATCGCATTCACGTTTTCTTTTGCTGTGATAGCCGTAGCCACACCTCCCGCTCTCAGCGTGCCGTCGAAGCCCGCTTGGAAGATTCAAGCCACCGCTCCTGCGGCAAAAGCAATTCCGCGCACAAACTCCGGGATCACTCGAAAAGGAATATCGCCACGAGTGACGATGCCTTCACAAAAGCCGAGCATCGTGAACAAGCCATTTCCTACAAAACCCCGGCCCAGCCCAACGGGCAAGGGCCTCGTCGGTCGTGGCATCGTCACCGACCCGATTCCTCAAAAACCTACGCCCAACCCGGTGGCTCCGCTCCCCGGGCCTCGCACGGGGCCCGTTGTGATCTCAGTACCGGTCTTCGTAGGGCCGTCGTTGGTTCCTCGCACGCGGATCGATCCATCCTCCATCCAACCGATCGCGCAACCTTTATCGAAGCCAGTGCCGCAGTTTGTGCCGAAGAATTCCAGTAGACCCAATGGTGTGATGGCGATGAATCACGTCTGGCAGCCCAATACCCAATGCCTCGCTTTTGGAGGCGCTCCCGACATCAATAATAATGGCATTCCAGACGTGATTGTTTTTGCAACAGGTGGCAACCCACCATTGGCGATTAAGTCCAATCCGGCAGAACCTCTCAACGCGTTTGGGGTGCCGGCGTTCCTGCACTTAGATGCCAACGGCGATAACGTCATGGACTGGCTCTCCTCTTATTGGACTCCTCACAACTCTCTTTTTCAAGATCCTTTTGGAGATGATGACGGTGACCTGTACCTGAACTATGAGGATGAATACTTTGCGGATAACGACGGTGATGGTCTTGTGAACCTCAACGATCCAACCCCCTGCGGCGATGCGGTTGGGGGCGATAATATTCCCAACGTTGGTGGCGGGCCGTTCTTTCCGATTCCAATTCCAATGCCACTTCCACGCGGCGTTCGACCTCCTTCGGAAAGAGTCTTCGGACTTGGAGAGCCAACGGTTTTTCATTCTGATGAACCCGTAGAGCACTCCGTGCTCGCTCTGTCGATCGGTGACGTTGATGCCGATAGCGACAACTCAAGTCCGACCCGTGAGTCCGATCACAGTGCAACCGAAGAGACGGTAGAAGATAGTGGCGAAGGCATGTTGATTGAGGCGTCGCTGGCAGAGGTTCGTCAATTTGTACCTTTTGAAGTGATGCTCAACACCGTCACTGACGCAAGCCGCGTGCGGTTTGGTGATGATGGGAACAATCTGACGCTCTGGTCATCGAACCCTCTGGCGAATAGCAACGCCCGACAGATCGAATGGGGCACCATGTATAGTACTGGCGATTTTGGGTTTTCCGCTGGAACGTTTCGACGGTTTTATATCGAGGCCACGACCAACAGCCGCCATCGCATTGCTGTGGAAGTGGATTCCAGTGGCCGCGACGAGTGGCTCGTCGTGGATGGCTTGATCATGACCGCCCGCGGTGCGTCGACCGCACAAGTCGCTGCGTTATCGGCTTCGCAATGGCTTCCTGCTGCCGCAATTCCGCAGGTGCCAACTCTCTGCGTATCTGATGTCTTTCTTCTGCCGGCTCAGGGTATCGGAACAGCCAAGGGAAAGGTCGCGATCAAGTGTGGAGCGATTGCCGTTCAATGCGAGGTGATTGAGTGGACCAATTCACTTCTCAAGGCACAGATGACGGGTCTCGCACTCGACAGTCCGGCGCCGGCGCATGTGATCGTCACACTGGCCGACGGCCGGGAGGCTGCCTCGATCTCGGTGACATTACTCCCCGCGGCGGCAGCCGTCACTCAAGCCTCAACAGAAATAGCAAATGCACATCGGTAAAAAACCGTAGCTTTCGTTTGAGATCGTGAGTTCTGCTTGCTGCTGATCTGTCGCGAGCCGGCGGCAGGGAAGACCCGAGCGGTGGGTTTCAAAGCTGGGCTGCGTGGGAGTTGTGTCAGCCATGTGCCCCGGGAAGTCGGGAATTACGGTTTTGGGGGCACGTTTGAGGCGTGTCCGCTGACGCACTGCCATTGCTGATCTTTGAGTATCCAGACATTGGTAAATCGAGACAGCCGATCAAACGGCTTTCCGTTCTTGTCTTGGCCAACTTGCTTATAGTCACCGATATCAACGACGACTGTTCCGCCACCGTACACGCGAACATCGATTGAACTGGCCGCGGCGGATGTGAGCTTCTCGGTACTCTTTTTCATGTCAGCAATTCCCTCTGCCTTATTGAATCTTCTGCCCGATGGCTCGACATAAACGAAATCGGTTGCCCAGATTCGCTCAAGAATGGTTTCGTCTCGCTGGAGCATTGCTTTTGACCACTCTCCGGAGAGAATCCGAATCGTAGATTCGATCTCTTCCTTCGAAGCCTCAACAGTCGCTCCTTTGGGCTTCTGTGAAAGCTTGGGTTCTTCGGAAAACGCTTCGGTCGCGACGACGGTGGCGAGCATTCCGAGAGTCAAGACTTTGAACGTCGACAATGCAGAGCTCATACAAATCGTCTCCTATAAAAGTATAAACAAGCGTCAACGGTACCCTTTTTATTCTCAGCCCGAGCGCAGCCACGAACCAAGTACAAGTGATCGGTCGCGATCAATATCATTTCCATTGTCGTAAGCCGCAAGGTATCTTCTGTAAAATCATCCTTTTAAAAAGCGAGCCGCCACAATGCGAACACGAATTTTCCCTGCCACAGGACAGACTTTTTCTGAAATCGGACTCGGCACGTGGCAACTTGGCGGAACAGAGTGGGGCGACATTCCTGATTCGCTCGCCCTCGACACGCTTGCGGCGGCAGCCGAAGCTGGGGTTACATTTTTTGACACCGCCGACATCTACGGACTTGGTCGCAGCGAATCACTCATTGGTCAATTTTTGAAAGGTCGTACTGATCGAGACCGATTCATTGTCGCTACAAAACTCGGACGCTGGCCCCAACCAGGATTTCCTGGAAATTTTGAGCCCTCGACAATTATTGCCCACACCGAGGCGTCGCTTCTGCGACTTGGTGTTGATTGTATTGATCTCACGCAGACCCACTGCATTCCTCACGAAGTGATGAAACACGGAGACGTTTTTCAGACACTCTCAAACCTTGTGAAGGCAGGAAAGATTCGCGCTTTTGGTGCAAGTGTCGAATCGATGGACGAAGCAATTGACTGTCTGGCGTGCACCGAACTCAAGAGCCTCCAAATCATCTTTAATATGTTGCGTCAAAAACCGATCGATGTGCTCTTCGAAAAAGCACAGTCTCAAGGTGTAGCGATCATTGTGCGGTTGCCGTTGGCCAGCGGGGTTCTCTCGGGAAAGTTTTCGCACGCAACCACATTTCCAGAGTCTGATCATCGCAATTTCAATCGTGATGGACAGAAATTCAATGTTGGCGAAACGTTTGCTGGCGTGCCTTTCACAAAAGCAGTCGAACTCGTTGATGAAATTCGTGCAATTATTCCAGCGTCGTTGAGCCTGCCACACAGTGCGCTGCGATGGTGTCTCGACCACGATGCCGTGACCACCGTCATCCCCGGTGCAACCCGACCCGATCAGGCCACAGCCAATGCCTCGGCCAGCGACTGCCCTCCCCTGTCATCAACCGTTCACGAACATCTGCGAACTTTTTATCGCGAACGCGTCGCCTCGCATATTCGCGGTGCATACTGATCGCCTCAACGAGAACGCCGCCGTTCAATCTGTTTTTGGGAACAGGTTCCACGAAGAATTCCGCGGGAGATTTTAAAAATCGGGTGTTCTCTTTTTGGAAAGCCCTCCGATTGCGTGTCTGCAAGAAGAGAGCTATTGTCACAGAATGAATGTCCTCAAATTTTCCGTGTGTTGGAGAGTTCCGCTGATCCACAATCACCCGCATCGTGACAGATCTCAAAGGGCGTTCACGCTCGTTGAACTGCTTGTAGTTATTGCCGTGATTGGAGTGCTCCTTGGTCTTCTTCTACCGGCTGTTCAGGCCGCGCGTGAAGCGTCGCGGCGGTCGAAGTGTTCGAATAATCTAAAGCAACTCGCTCTTGGGATTTTGTCTTATGAGAGCGTTCGCATGAAATTGCCGCTGGGCTATACCAATCCGGCTGGCTCAACAAAGTGGCATAGCTGGGTTCCCTTTGTCATGCCGTTTCTTGAAGAGAGCGCAAAAATGAAACAGTACGACTTCTCCGTTGAGTGGTGGAAATCACCGAATCGAGAAATTTCAATGACGCCTCTGCGTGTTATGCAGTGTCCCTCGACTCCCGCTTTGGATCGGATCGCAGACAAGCCCGAGTCGAGCCCACCGAATAAAACGGGATTTTGTGCTGACTATTTTGGCATGGCAGGCGTCAATAAAGAGATCAATAATGCGCTGAGCGGTGCCGAACAGTTCACCTTCAACAGCAGTGATGCCTCTCCTTTGATTCTGCGAGGGCCACTTTTCTGGTACGCCACTGACAATCCATTCAACTCGCTCGAACAGGTTACAGATGGCCAAAGTCGCACCATTCTGATCGGCGAGTGTGCCGGCCGTGAGGATGTGTGGCGCATTGGAAAAATGACGCCCGTCAACTACACCAGTTCCCCGGCTTCGCGGGCACGAGGTGGCGCTTGGTTGACCACCGACAATCCCTATCAAATCGGTAGCCGAACGGCGTGGAACGATCCGTCGCCAATTCCAGGAAGGCTTGGAATCAATAATTCAAATGAATGGGGACATTGCCTCTACTCATTTCATCCCGGTGGAGCCAATGTCTCTATGTCGGATGGATCGGTGCACTTCATGGCGGCTGATATGTCGCTCCGACTGCTTGCCGAACTCTGTACGCGCGCAGGCGGGGAACCCTCGACCGAATTCTGACGTTCTGGGAACTTGAGTGTTTGAAGATCGTCAGCAAGTAATGTTCACGCAGGCTGAGAGTCACTTTTTCACTTACGCTGCGTAGAGAGCACCTGTAAGCGTGAGCAGACCGATAATCTGTCTCTCTGCTGAAAAGCCTTGGGCACCGCTCGATTCAAAACGATACCCCATCGACTCGTACAACCGTCGTGCTGGGGTATTGTCAGGATAGACCTTGAGCCGAATCGCTTCCGCTCCGCGTCGCCTCGCAACATCGTGCAAAAAATGCATCATCGCCCGTCCAACCCCGCGACCTCTCGCTTCAGGGTGTACGACTATGTGCAGGCTTGGAATCGTAAATCCGTCTTCCCATCCGCGAAGCATGCCGTAGCCAACAAGCGGTGCATCGGGCGTATCTCCATCCGAAATAACTGCATACACATCGCGACCACGGTGCACTGCCAATCGCGCGGCTTCATCAGAGGTGAGAGGATGTGGATGAAATCGTTCGACATCTCCATTCTTCGAGAGCGACTCAAAAAGCCTGGCCAAAGCCGGACCATCAAAAGGAACTATTTGGCGGGCAGAGAGTTCGATAAAGTTTTGATAGCTCATGAATGCGGTGGCTTTCGCGGAAAAATTCTGCGCTTTGGCTGGTCGTTCCATCACGACACCTTTAGAACCGAGTAGAAGTAGTGGTTTCATGCACATCGGGTCAATCCGAACCGAATAATTCAACGATGCATACATTCCCCATTTTGCCAAGAACTCCTGTTTTCCTTTTCTTTTCTTTCTGATGCTGCCTGACATTGACCAACTCAGCGTTAGAAAAAATCTCGGTTTGTGGTCCCTTCATGGACAATCAAACTCTTTTTTGAGCGCGACAACTCGGCGAACTCCGTTGATTGAGTCTGTTACACTGTCCGTTGCTGGAAATATTTTACGGGGCTTTTGCGATTTCGAGCGTCCCGCATACTCCTCGACAGATGAGTCTCTTTCTTATGCCACACAAGCCATTTGATAGCAGACATCTCCTTGCAAAGATTCGGCCTCTTTTTTTCATGCCCTATTTTATCTCTGCGATTATCTCCACAATTATCTCCACAATTTATTCAAAGCCTCGGAAAATATTTCTCTTCGATGTGAGTGCTGTTCCATGGATTGTGCTTGTGATCGCGACTTCCAGTGCAGCTCTTCTGGCCGCTGAACAAGACTGGTCGGGGGTGCAGATCGCATGGGTGGATGATCCACGCGCACCGAGTGACGTTCCCGGAGGAATTGAGCAACAACCCTCTCGCGGATTGACTCGAAGAGCGCAGCGTCGTTCAGCGTCGCGTCGAAGAAACTCTCGCGAAGAAAGTGAACGCCTCGAAGAACCAACCGGTACGATCTCAACTCGTAAGCTTTCACCAACGTTCACTCGCAAAACAATCGTCGATACTGCAGGCCCCTCAAGCCTTGTCCACCGAAATATTTCCTATATCGACAATGGCGATTCCCGCCAACGTTTTGATCTCTATCTACCTTCCGGATGCGAAGCGCCGGCGCCGCTGGTGATTTGGTTTCATAGTGGCACGTGGCGCAGCGGCGACAAATCAGACTGTCCGATCCGCTGGCTGGCAGAAGATGGATTTGCTGTGGCAAGTGTTGGCTACCGACTTTCTGACACCGCCGTTTTTCCAGCGCAGCTTGACGACTGCCGCGCAGCGTTGGCCTATCTTTCAAAAAATGCTGATCTCTGGGGAATCGATCCGAATAGGATCTGCGTTGCTGGATCATCCGCAGGCGGACATCTGGCAGCTCTCTTGGGAGTGCTTGGTGGAAGCGACGATCTTGCAGTGGTTACGTCAAAAGACGCTGAAATCAAGAGTTCACACATTTCAGGAGTCTGTATGGTGTCAGCCCCTTCGGCACTGACACAACTCGGACCGAAGCACGACGTGGCGACATCATCCGCAAGCCTGCTTGTTGGAGGACCGCTCCTTGAGTTTCGCGAAGCTGCACAGCGAGCGAGTCCAGTGACCCATGTTTCTTCCGACGATCCCCCTTTTCTTATTGTGCATGCCACAAACGATCCCATTATGCCGGTCGATCAAAGCCGACGCATGGATGCAGCACTCAAAGCCAGCGGGGTTGAAAGCACGTTGATTGTACTCGACGGGTCTGGACACGATAAAGTTCTCCTCGACAATCCGACGATTCGGCGTAGCGTTCTCAATTTTTTCAACCGAAATCTTCTCAGTCGAGTATCAACGGCAAACCCCTTTTTTTTGGTGTCCGCGCCGGGTCGTGACGAGCCGCCATATCTTTTCAAGCGATCGCTCTGTTTTCACGCCAAGCGATTCGGTTTCTGCGCCTGCTGATCCTCTTGCAAAAACAATTCGAATCGTTCACCTGAGCGATCTTCATTTGCATGCGTGCGGAACATTTCAAAAACTGATTGTTGATCACGTTGCGCAGGCTGCCGCAGATCTGCTGGTCTTTACAGGTGACTCAATCGATTCTTCACGCGGCGAGGACTTCCTAAAACGTTTTCTGAGCATGATTCCTCCTCACGCTCATGCGATGGCGGTGCTTGGCAACTGGGAATATGGATCCGGAGTGCCGATCGATCGCATCCGTGCGATCTACCACAACGCTGGCGTAGAACTACTCGTCAATCGCTCAATCGATCTTGTTATCAAGGGTATTCGCATTCGAATCACCGGGTTGGATGATCTGATTGGTGGTCAGCCTGATCCAACGCTGGCAATGGAGTCCGCCTCCTTTTCGATACCACATCACCTTCTTCTCGCGCATTGTCCAGCGGTTCGGGATCTTATTGCATTTCCAACAACACATCCTATTTCTTTCCAACTCAGTGGCCACACGCATGGCGGTCAGGTTGCTCCCTTTGGAAGACCCATTGTCACGCCTTGGGGGAGTGGGCGTTATGTAGCCGGCTGGTACTGCGACCATAGCCAGCCGCTCTATGTCTCGCGCGGTCTGGGAACTTCCACTATTCCAGTACGGCTGGGATCAACGCCTGAAGTTGTTGTAATCGATTGGCTTCTGAGTTGAATTGGGATGTCCGAAAGCCGCAGCCTCCCACACGTTCGATACAGGCCGCATAACGATCCATCTCGACCTGTCTTGTGTACTTCGCCCGGCTACCAAGTCGATAGATCATTTCGAAGGGTTTCTCTTTGAACCAGATCTTTGGACTTCTTGTGTCGCGTTAAGAAAGGCTTTGTTTCTTTTATGTGTCCTCAGCCCCGAAAGCAGCCGAACGCAGCCGTGCAAAATCCTTTTGAAACCTATCTCCGCGACATTAACGGAACTGCACTTTTAAACGCTGACCAAGAGAAGACCCTTGCACGGGCGATCGCCAAAGGTGATGCACATGCCCGCGATCATATGATTCGAGCAAACCTTCGGCTGGTGGTAAATATTGCTCGCGGATATGCCAATCGCGGCCTCGCACTCCCAGACCTGATTGAAGAAGGAAACCTCGGACTTCTGCGTGCCGTCGAGGGTTTTGATCCGAATGTCGGAACACGATTCAGCACTTACGCAAGTTACTGGATTAAACAGTCCATCAAGCGGGCTTTGATCAATTCTGGAAAGACGATTCGCATTCCGGCCTACATGGTCGAACTTCTTTCAAAGTGGCGCCGAGCCACATTGCGTCTTTCCGACTGTCTTGGGCGCAATCCAACGCATGAAGAGATCGCGCGAATGCTAGGATTGGCTCGCAAAAAACTCCCCATTATCAAAAAGGCAATTCGTATTCATCAAGCGGTGCCCCAGGTTGAACAGACCGACGGTGGCTGGTCGATGGGAGAAATGATCCGTGACGAGAATATTCAAAATCCGGCCGATGTGCTTCTCGATGCAGATACCTTGCAGCACGTTTTATTAAAAATTGAAAAACTTGACACCCGTGCTGCGACGATTCTCCGGTTGCGATTTGGATTAGGTGGTGGTGAACCGATGACTCTCAAGCAGATTGGGGCGGTTCTAGGACTGACGCGAGAGCGAGTGCGGCAAATCGAATCGGAAACACTTGCCAGCCTCGCACTCGAACTTGATGGCGTCCGCACTGCGAAAGTCGAGCTTCGACATGGTGCCTAACGCACAGCCTTCCAACAACAATATCGCTCTCGGCCAGTTTGTCCGCGACGTGGTCGATTTCCCAAAACCGGGCATTCTCTTTCGTGACATCACGCCGCTCTTGGGTGATGCTTGCGCGATGTCGAGTGCGATCGAACAGTTACTGGCACCGTGGCGAGAAACCGAAATCGATCGAATCGCGGCAGTCGAGGCGCGAGGATTTCTTTTTGCTGCTCCAATGGCAATCGCGCTTGGAGTAGGACTCATTCCGATTCGCAAACCAGGAAAACTGCCCTTCGTCACGATCTCCCACGAGTATGCGTTGGAGTATGGAACTGATCGATTGGAGATGCATGCTGACTCTCTTACTGCCGGTCAGCGAGTACTCTTGGTCGACGATGTCTTAGCCACTGGAGGAACAGCAGGGGCCTGCGCCACATTGGTGGAACGCTCGGGTGCAAAAGTAGTGGGCTGTGCGTTTCTGCTTGAAATCAAAGCTCTCGGCGGCCGGGAGCGTCTTTCGCCCCATCGAATTGAAAGCGTACTGGTTTACTAATTGCTTCGCCGCTTTCTTCGAGACTGCATTTTTTCTCGTTCGCGACTGTCTCTGCAATACTGTCTCTCAAGTCGCGATGAAGAACTGATGTTCGGCCTTACACAAGAGCCTTCTCCATTTTTATATTTCGTCGCACCAATGCGTCTAAACACTTTTCCTTGACGGACTCCTGTGATGAAATATCCCGTTTTTTTTAGAAGCCATCTTCTGGCGATTGTTTTGTTTGGGCTAACGTGGACCCAAGGGGTGACACAGGAAATTTCTTGGCATGCCTCCGGGAAAAATGGTGCCGTCGCAGCAGGTCATGCAGATTCTGTTTTGATCGGGTTACGCATTCTCGAGCGAGGAAAAACGGCAGCCGATGCGGCAGCGGCGACGATTCTTGCGCTGTCGGTCACCGATTACGGTGCCTTCGCGATTGGAGGTGAAGTTCCGCTATTGATCTATGATGCTCATGTGAAGCGAGTCAGGGTGCTCAGTGGTGTTGGCGGCGCGCCTCTCTCTCCTGAAGCCATAGCGTCGTTTTACAACCATGGAATTCCGGCGACAGGCAGTATGAAGGCAGCGCCTGTGCCTGGTGTTGTAGACCTTGTTGTCGAACTTTTGAAGTTGTCGGGAACTATCTCCTTCGAAGAGGCGGTAGCGCCTACGCTCGCCTTGCTCGACCGTGGCAATCAGAACTGGCATCCGAAGCTTGCCGTCACGCTCCGCACGCTTGTTGAAGCCGAACGCCTCGCTTCTGGAACACGGGAAAATAAACTGACCGCCGCACGCGATTGCTTTTATCGAGGAAGCGTGGCCGATCAGCTCGAAGCTTGGTACATCGCCACCGGAGCTTTGCTGCGGAAGAAAGATTTGGAAGCCCACGTCACTCACATTGAAGACCCAGTGACAGTCGACTATCACGGCTACACTATTTGCAAATGCGGGCCTTGGACGCAAGGTCCAGTTCTCTGTCAGAATCTAAAGATCCTTGAAGGCTTTGCGCTGCATACATTGCAGCATCTTTCCCCCGATTACATTCACCTTGTGACCGAGGCGATGAAACTTGGATACGCTGACCGCGACGAGTATTACGCGGATCCTCGCTTTTCAAACGTGCCAATGGCCGAATTACTTTCTGAGGATTATGCGATCGTTCGACGTTCTCTCATTGACCTTCAAGAAGCGTCGCTCGATCGCAGACCGGGAGATCCCATTGGAGTGCGGGCACTCAAAATATCTGCTCTGCCAGAGAATGAGTCGATCTCAATAATCAAGCAAGACACCACGACTTGCGTTGTGGCTGATCGCTGGGGAAATGTCGTTGCAGCAACACCGAGTTGCAATATGCTCACCAACACACCTGGGCCATCGGGAGTCAACACTGGCAATCGTGTTCGTAGCATGAACACTGATCCGAATCATCCCAATCGAGTTGAGGCTGGCAAGCGACCTCGGGTCACGCTCACTCCCACGCTGGTTCTCAAAAACGGATTTCCGATACTGGCCGTGAGCGTCGCCGGTGGAGATTTTCAGGATCAAACTGGACTCAATGTGTTACTCAATCACATCGACTTTGGAATGTTTCCCAAAGAAGCCGTTTCCGCACCCCGCTTTTATACGAATCATCATCAGGACTCATTCAATCCCAGTCCGGATCGTCAAACAACGTTTGTGGGTCGAGGTGAACTATGCGTCAACGACGAGATATCGTCCGAGGTACGACACAGTCTCGCAGACCGAGGTCACATCATAAAAAAAACCGCCGGCCCAATCGGAATGCCGGTGATGATCTTCATCGAACCTGGCACTGGGATGATCTATGCCGCTGGAGATCCAAAAGCCAATCGACACGCAGGTGCTCTTCCATAACATTTTTCTGATTGAATTCTTTGTGAAACAATCGCTTAAAATAAAGTCTAAAAACGATACCCAAATCCGGCATCTGAAAAAAAGTGCGCGGCGTCGTTGGTGATTCCCCATCCCACGCGAATACCAAGTTCGAGGTTCTTGGCAAGAATGAAGTGAGTTCCGGGACTCAAAAATGAACTCGTTTTTTCGTGTGGAAGGCCGTCGGTGGTTGTAGAGAAAAATTCTCCGTGCACTTCCCATCGCTCGGTGACAGGGAGACGCAGAACAATCGATGGTGACCACTTGTTGAACCATCCTTCGCTTCCCTCGGCGTAGACGTAACGAATTGCGGTATCGAGTCGCCACTCGTTCGCAAGCTTCCAGCCGATGGCAACGGTGGACACCGGGGCGGTTCCAAACAAATCACCAGAGGTCGGTGTAAAGCCTTCTACGATGACGCAGCTTTGGGGAATCCAGCCAGATTGTTCGGTTGTGATCGCTTTGAATCCGAAAAGAACATTTGATTCGTAGGTGACAGTGCCGTCTCCCCGGCCTTCGCTTCCTTCGGCATTTGTTA
>Ga0209086_10001385_pt1 | contig 19812 bp, 23 predicted proteins | sample M_130207_XF_Meta_FD_187312 | JGI IMG/M metagenome (GOLD analysis project Ga0209086, IMG submission 187312) | Freshwater microbial communities from Lake Montjoie, Canada to study carbon cycling - M_130207_XF_MetaG (SPAdes) (version 2) | ecosystem: Environmental > Aquatic > Freshwater > Lake... | reverse complement strand
TCTATGTGCGTGATCATTGCAGCGCCATTCGCCGCGTACTTGATGCGGGCCAACTTGGTCAGGTCTACAACATTGGTGGCTGGAACGAAATGGCAAATATTGATGTGGTGAAGATCTTGTGCACCGCGCTTGATAAAGAAAGTCCACCCGCCGACGGCAAGTCATACGCCACGCAAATAACTTTTGTAAAGGATCGCGCTGGCCATGACCGCCGCTACGCCATGGACGCGCGCAAGATAGAGCGTGAATTAGGCTGGAAACCTGAGGAAACCTTCACTTCTGGCATTGCCAAAATTGTGCGCTGGTACTTGGACAACGCGGCGTGGGTGCAGCAAGTCACCAGCGGCGAATATCGCAAGTGGATCGCAACCAACTACTCCTAAACTTCCACCAAAAAATTCCACCATGAACATTCTGCTGTTAGGAAACAATGGACAAGTGGGCTTTGAACTTCAGCGCACGCTTGCGCCGCTTGGCAAAGTGACCGCGCTTGATTTTCCTGACGTTGACTTTCTACAACTTGATCAACTTGCCGAACTAGTGCGCAAATATAACCCCGCTGTCATTGTGAATGCCGCCGCATATACCGCTGTGGATAAAGCGGAATCAGACTCTGCAACCGCGCACACAATTAATGGCACCGCAGTTGGTGTGCTAGCCGCGCAAGCCAATCAACTCAACGCACTGCTTGTTCATTATTCAACCGACTATGTTTTTAATGGCAGCGGCACGCGCCCTTGGGTTGAAACCGACACGCCGCAACCGCTCAGCGTGTACGGCCACAGCAAGCTGGCCGGCGAAACCGCCATCAGAAATTCCGGTTGCAACCATTTCATACTGCGAACAAGTTGGGTGTACGCCGCGCGCGGTCAGAACTTTGTTCGCACCATCTTGCGCCTGGCCGCGGAACGTGATTCGCTTAGCGTTATCAACGACCAAATTGGCGCGCCCACATTTGCTGGATTTCTAGCGAATTCCACGGCAAAAATGATCGACTTTGATAAAGCGAACGCCGCCTCGCGCGCCAAGCATTTGGGCACATACCACGTCACCGCGCGCGGTGACGCAAGTTGGCACACCTTGGCTAGCTACGCCGTGCAGTGCGCACTTGATTGTGGAGCCACCCTTAAAATCACGCCCGCGCGCATTGCCGCCATACCCACTTCACAATATCCGCTACCCGCGCCGCGACCTGGCAATTCCAGAATGTGCGTGGACAAATTCGAAGGTACCTTTGGCATTGCGTGCCCCGATTGGCGGACGGATTGTAGAAACGTTGTAAATGAACTTATTCGCGGAGTAACTACATGAGTGGCAGTATAAATCACAAGGGAATTATTCTGGCTGGTGGCACGGGTTCTCGCCTGCACCCAGCTACGCTTGCCATGTCCAAACAATTATTACTGGTATTTGACAAGCCCATGATTTATTATCCACTCAGCACGCTCATGCTGGCTGGTATTCGCGACATACTTATTATTTCCACGCCGCAAGACACCCCGCGCTTTGAGCAACTGCTTGGTAACGGAACACAATAGGGATTGAACATTTCATACGCCGTTCAGCCATCACCAGATGGACTTGCGCAGGCGTTCATTATTGGCGAAAAGTTCATCAATGGCTGTCCAAGCGCGCTGGTGCTTGGCGACAACATCTTCTACGGCCACGACTTTCCAAAGCTTCTAGAGAATGCCCTTGCGCGCACCTCTGGCGCCACGGTGTTTGCATACCACGTGCAAGACCCCGAACGCTACGGCGTGGTGGAATTTGAAAGCTCAGGCAAGGCCGTAAGCCTGGAAGAGAAACCCGCCCAACCAAAGTCAAATTATGCCGTGACAGGCTTGTATTTCTATGACGAACATGTTGTCAGTTTGGCAAAGTCACTTAAGCCTTCAAAGCGCGGCGAGTTAGAAATTACGGATTTGAACCGACTGTATCTAGAACGCAACGCGCTTGGCGTAGAAATAATGGGCCGCGGCTTTGCATGGCTTGATACGGGCACGCACGAATCACTGCTAGAAGCCAGCCACTTCATTGCCACACTAGAGCACCGCCAAGGTTTAAAAATTGCCTGCCCTGAAGAAATTGCCTTCACCAAGAAGTGGATTGATCGCGCGCAACTAGAAAAACTTGCCGCGCCAATGCTGAAGAATGGTTACGGCCGTTACTTAATACAGGTGCTGAAAGACGTGAAAGTATAATATTTACAAACGATAACGCCGGTATATTTATAATGCGCGCAAAACAAGCACTCACAATTGCGATGCGGGTTCAACACTAATGCAAGCCCAGCGCTTGGCTATTCCAGATGTAATTTCCTTCACGCCCAAAGTATTCGGCGACGATCGCGGATTCTTCTACGAAAGTTTCAACCAGCGCGTCTTTGAGCAAGTGCTTGGCCAACCCGCGCCCCACTTTGTTCAAGACAATCACTCACGCTCTACCAAGGGCGTGCTGCGGGGCTTGCACTATCAAATCCAACAACCGCAAGGCAAGTTAGTGCACGTAACGCAAGGCGATGTTTTTGATGTGGTGGTGGACATTCGTAAGTCATCCCCCACATTTGGAAAATGGGTGGGCGAAATTCTTTCCGCGCAGAACAACAAACAAATCTGGGTGCCGCCAGGCTTCGCGCATGGCTTCTTAGTTCTCAGCGAAACAGCGGAATTTCTATACAAAACTACAGATTTCTGGGCGCCGCAGTTCGAACGTTGCATTGCATGGGACGACCCAACTATTGACATCAAGTGGCCGCTGCACGGCATCATCCCCACACTGTCGGACAAAGACGCGCAAGGCAAATCACTAGCGCAGGCTGAGTTTTTTGCCTGATTTCACCTAGCTCGTCTTTACTTGTGTTCGACGTAAATACGCTCCAAGTTGACCCATGTGATGTTGAATATGACGAAGGTTATACAATGGCAACTCCACACGAGTGAACTTTTGTCATTAGAAACCTGCGGATCCATTTAGCGACGACTCAGACTCTAGACGCGAGGGTTGGTTGGTATGATTGTCTGTCGACTGAAAGTGAGGCAGTCCACTCTGTGGTCGACATCTGGTCCCAACCGAATGCCTACGTAATGCCGTATAACATAACACATGCTCTGACTCGTGGCCGGCTCGTATTTCGTCATCAGCTTTTAAAAGGCTTATCATGGAATCTGTTATCAATATTCTTCCTTCAAGGGTCGATGTTTGTCACAGGTATCATCGTCGCCCGCATGATAGGAATGGAAGCCTTTGGTGTTTACGGACTCATGTTAATGACGCTCATGACTCTGACGGGTGTTGCACAGGGCAGTTCAGGTATTGTCGCTACAAAGTTTGTTGCAGAGGGTCTTGCTGACAAGCCGCATCGTGTAGCAGGAGTACTTCGGATATGTGCGGTGGCTACTGCGATTGGTGGCATATGCTGCGCGATCATGTTGTGGGCGGGCGCACCGTTTATTGCGGACGAAGTGCTGCAAAAATCTAGGGTAGAGCCTTATCTACGTTTGGTGTCGATCGCGGTCTTATTCCAAGTTTTTATAGTTTATCAGCATGGGGCTTTGCAGGGTTTCGGTGCTTTTAAGCGACTAGCTATAGTGAGTGGGATCGCAGGCTTCCTACACTGCGGAGCATCGGTGATAGGAGCAGCAGTGAACGGTCTAGAAGGCGCTGTACAGGGGCTAGTTGTCGCTGCCATAGGTAGAGCAATAGTGACCTCATTTATACTGCGCCAAACCCTAGCCGAGCACGGTATTAAAAGATCATCTAGCATGAATAAAGAGGAGTGGCGTCAAATATGGACCTTCGCGCTTCCCTCCACCTTGGCTGGATATGTGACATTGCCGTGTCTCTGGGCGGTCACAATCTTTGTTGCCCGGCAAACTGACGGTCTTGCCTGGAGCGCTTTATTTTTGGTTTCGCATCAAATCAAGCAAGCCGTACTCCAATTACCAGCACTCCTGAATGTTGTCTCGTTTTCGGCTCTCAGTCGTGCTAAGGGTCAAAGCGATAAAGTTGGTTTTCGAGAAATCTTTATATCTGGTTTCGTGATTTCATTTGTTTTCATCGTACTTATTGCAGTAATCACAGCAGTGATAGCTCCCGAGATACTTTCGCTTTTCGGGCATAACTTTATAGAAGGTGTCACTCTATTACGAATCTTGTTGTTAGCAGCAGTGCTTGAGACGGTCGCTAATTTTACTTATCAACTTGTACAGAGCAGAGGCAGCATGTGGCACTCTTTTTTCATTATTTTAGTGCCGCGTGATGTGGGCTACCTAGTGTTTACAGTCGCAGGCGTAACAATCTGGGGGCTTAATGGTACGGGTGTAGCTTATTTAGCCTCACATGCTGCCGGACTCCTTCTTACCTTATTAGTATTACGCCTTACTCGTTTTTCCGTCATCCTGAATTCATCTTTTAAATTAAAGTCTACTTAAGTAATAATTTTAAATATTTGCAAAAGACTACTTCAAGGGAAAAATGACTTCTTCAAACAATAAATCTAAACCATCTGTAATGCCACTCGATCGAGAGGCGTGGAAGCAACAACTACCTTTATCCCAGTTTATAAATACATATTATCAGTATCGTGACTTAAGTAAGTGCATAGGTGGGGAAGGCAACGTACTCATCATTGGACCAGGTGCGGGACTAGATGCATTGGTTTTACGCTGGAAGGGCTACCAAGTCACCACCTTTGATATAGACGAGATATTTTCGCCAGATGTACAGGGTAGTTGTCACGAAATGCCAATGTTTAAGTCTGGTCAGTTTGATGCTGTCGTCGTTTCGCATGTATTGGAACATTTGCCCGTAGAGCTACTCGATTCTGCATTAAATGAAATCGCTAGGGTTGGACGTTTCGCTATCATCTATTTGCCAGTAGCTGGTCGTCATGCGCAGATTAGTCTTAAACCAAATATCCGCGGTAAGCACCTTGGTTTGATCGTGGATTTATTTTCCTATTGGGAGCGTCCTAAGGGAGATCAACTAAATTATAGGTTTGGACAACATTACTGGGAGGTCGGCTATAGAGGGTTTCGCGTAAAAGACCTAATAACGCGACTAGAGAATAATTTCCATATCCTGCAACGTTACCGTAACATGGATTGGATACCTAGCTTTAATTTTGTTGTCAAGTCTCGCACAACGACTGAGTCACTCCTATGAAAAGTGATATTCATAACGAGTTAAAAGTATTTGAGCCAATCGAAAAAGATCATTGGGAGAAGAATTGGCAATATGGCGTAAGTATGCGGCCGTTGAGTTTACTGAACGTGTTTAACCGCGATGCCATCGCTCTGCTGTCGGAACCACTTCGAAACATAGCTCACCCCACGATCGTGGAGATTGGTTTTGCTCCTGGCAAATACTTGCGATTTTTTGAAAAACATTTTAACGCCGATTGTCATGGATACGATTATTCGGAACAAGGCTGCAGTCAGGCTCACCAATTTTTCGGAGAACAAGGTGGGTCCATTCAGGTTTATTGTCAAGATGTTTTGACTAAGTTACCCAACGTCTCTCATGGCGCCCACTTGGTCTATAGCATTGGCGTTGTCGAGCACTTTGAGGACCCAGTTGGAATGATTAGTGCGCACCTCGCCCCCCTCGCTGACAACGGCGTTGCCATCATTATTCTTCCGAACTATCAAGATTTGAACCGATGGATCCAGAAACGCTTAGATTCTGAGAATTTAGCTATCCATAATTTAGATTCTATGACAGCTGCCTTTTGGGAGCATTATGCTGAGCAGTTCCCGGAATTCGAATTCAAAACGCGACAGTTCGGACGCCTGAATCCCTGGATGTTTTCGTTTTGGCGTCTTGGAAAGGTAGGCCATCTTTTACAGTTATTCCTTAACTTCGGGAGTTTTCTACTCCCGAAGCGAGTGAAGATTTGGGCGAGCATGTTTATTATCGAAGTTCGCAGGCGATGAAAAATACTCTGATTCGAGTTGCAGTTGTTGGCCTGCACCTTAGTGAATGCCGTGTTCTTGGTCGCTTCGAGGTCCATGGAGTGCCTATGCCGCCATTGGTTGGTGCAAGACGTTCGTTTCCCAGCCTACTACGCGATGGACTCGGTGGAACCTTGTATCGGCGGGCAGTGCTTAAGGCTGAACACATCGACGACTTATATCGCACTCGAAACCCTCAGTATATGTCCGCCGCAAAGGATATGATTGAAAGTCTGCGTAAATTTGATGTGGTTGTCTTCAGCACTTATAACCTATTGCATCCAGAGCTTCTGCTAGAAGGTTTGCACAACAAAATCAAAGTACTCGGCTTCACCGACGATCCACATTCGACATATGTTCGAGGTATTCCGTACCTGTGGGCGTTCGATGCCGCCTACTACATATCTCCCGGCTATTCATCGCGGATGGGGTTTGCCGAGCTTTTCGCAAAGGTCGGATTCAAACGAGTTCGTTGGCTTCCGCTCGCTCAGCCGATAAATTATCCACAGCTTACTGAGGAAGATATCCGTAATCGTTCCGTGCAGATAGCTTATGTTGGGTGCCCGACGGGGTCAAAGGTCGATAGGTTAAGAGCTCTTGATCAGGCATTTGGGTCAGACTTTGCGTTGTTCGGTCGCTGGGGCATGAAAGGTTACTACGGTTACGTGCGGCCTTTGCTTGGTGAGCGCCCCTTCTTTCGCACTGTTTTACCAATAAGCCATGCGGATAAGTTAGCACTTTACCGTAATACAAAAATTGGGTTCAACATGCACGTGAGTGACTTGCCTAGCGAATGTGGAAACATGCGCACTTACGAAGCTGCAGCGTTTGGAATGATGTTGCTTAGCGATCGTGCTGGGCTGAACCTTCAGACAGATATCTTTGAAGAAGGCACGGAGGCGATTTACTACGACAGTATCGAGGAAGCTATCGAATTGACACGCTTCTATGTCAACCACCCTGAGGAGCGGACGCGCATCGCGATGGCGGCACATCGACGTGCGGTGGCGGAGTACTCTTGGGAAAAAGTGACACACGATTTCTTGACTTGGCTCTTTGATGGGAGGGACTGATATCGTGCATCAGCGAAACTACTTGCAATATCACCCCTCAATAGCCAGACCACGTTGGCTTGACGTGCTTAAGTTCTTTATTTTGCTGTTCTTCTCATTGTTTGATTTTTATAAGTGGGGCTTTCGGATTTTCGATATTGCTGCACTCCCACTAGTAGCAATAGCCTCACTGACACTCATTGGGCAGAAATGGATAAAGATTTCATTGTTAATTTCAGTTGCAGTTGCAGGAGTCTATGCTGCCGTCGGACTTCTTTCGACCGAATACTACTTAACAGTTCTCGCAATCTTCGTTAACTTCTTTCTTTTCTTTGTGCTGTCTTTGAAGGAATTTAAGCCAAGTCAGAAGCAGATCGAGGTGGTGTTACTCATCCATATCTTCTTCTTCTTCTTTCAGCTTGTGTCATTTTATCAAATGGAGAAAATAATCAATTATCACGCGTTTACAGATATTGATCCGAGGTTAGAGAGTTCAATATTTAGACCGGCTGGACTGTTCTATGAGCCCGCAATGTATTGCTATACAACTCTAATATTAACTACAATGCTTGATTCGAAGAAATCCAAATATGGCATACTGGAAGCTGTTGCCATGGTCTCAATGGTGCTATCGGTATCCTTTTTAGGATTTGCCTTTGCAGCGCTAATCATCACTAAGCAAATATTGGCAAAGAAGTTTATGGCTCCGATTCTTTGCGTATTGACGATTAGTTTTGTCAGCAGCGAGCAGCAGATAGCGATATTGACTTTTATAGAAAATCGGGTTTCAGATTTAGGCGCTGATGCCTCCGCTCAAGGCCGATATGGAGAACTATTCAACATCGTCTCTAGTAAACACTGGATTTATTCCCTCTTCGGTAGAGGATTTGGGGCGAGTTTCGAGCAGTTTGGCGCTTCTGGTGCATCCGCAGCAATTTCTGCAGTAGGGGTTTTGGGTGTGATGGCTTTCACGGGCTGGATGTTATTTAGATCGCGGGAATTGATGGCTGGGTTCATTGCGCTGGTTGGAATCATGATCTCTGCCCCAATTTTCAGTTACATGATCTTTCCGTACTGGATGGCAAACATCGTACGCCGCCGTGGCGTCTGCGCACTGCACAACGCGGATGTTCAACGAAGATCAATAGTAGGAGCGCCTTTGAATGGAAGATAGCAGGCACGAAATAGCATTTAGCTTACTCAACACCAAAGACGATGAAGATTGTTCTGTTGTCGGGTACCGATCACGACCAAGAGATTTACTTAGTGTAGATGTGTGTCCTCTAAAAACTGGAACGTGAAACATCTACATCAGAGTTCAAAGCAACTTCTATGAATTCAAATCAACAATCGGTCATTGTTCATATAATAATTGGTTTAAATTACGGCTACGGCGGCGCAGAACTAATGCTTTTGCGCTTGATCAAGCAAATGAATAAACAGCACGGTAGCTTTAAGCACCATGTTGTTTCTCTAACTCCACTAGGAAAATTAAGTGAAAATTTTATTAATCAAGGCATATCTGTACACGCCTTGAATTTAAAAAGCCCTTTAAATCTAATCCCCGTCTTAATAAAACTAGTCTTACTTCTTATTCAAATTAAGCCATGCATTGTACAAACATGGATGTATCATTCGGATCTAATTGGCGGTATTGCAGCACGAATAGCTGGCATTTCAAATATTGTTTGGAATATCCGGAATACTTCCATCCCACAGGTCGGTTGGTCTCGAACCCGCATAGTTATTCGACTATGTGCGTGGCTATCAACTTCAATTCCAAGGATTATAATTTGCTGTGCTGAAGCCAGTCGCTCTAGTCATATTTTAGCGGGCTATAATAAAAGCAAGATGGTAGTCATACCAAACGGCTTTGACTTAGAACTGTTTGAAAATGTTGGTGAAATGCGCGTTGAAGCAAGAAATCAACTCCAATTTGACGATAATTTAATTGTGATTGGTATAGTAGGTCGATTTGATGTGTTAAAAGACTATAATAACTTCATTAACGCAGCAGAAATTATCGCCCGACAAAGGGCACATGTAAAATTTCTCATGGTTGGGCGTGATATAGATTACTCCAATGGTCGACTTGTATCCTGGCTTCAAAATACTGGCTTCTACGAAAGATTTGTATTGCTAGGTGAGCGTAATGATGTTCCAAAATTAATGTGTGCCATGGACATCTATTGTCTTTCATCATGCGCAGAAGGTTTCCCTAATGTGGTTGCCGAAGCAATGGCTGCGCATTTACCGTGTGTCGTGACTGATGTCGGTGATGCTGCTTTGATCGTTCAGGATTCCGGCGAGGTCGTCCCGAAACGGAACGCGATTCTATTAGCTGCCGCATTACTTTTAATGATTGATTTGTCCCTTAAGGAGCGTCAGTATTTGGGAAATCGGAGTAGAATGATCATTGAGACAAGGTTTGCTATTAATATAATCTCTGATCGCTATATGAATCTTTACCTATCGATTCTTAATCCTTCCCTAGAATTTAAATGACTTATAATAAACATCAGCCAACAATAGATGGATTCGGTGACGAGTGGGAAAGATTTGATCAGACGGCCTTGCCTGATAAAGATTTAGACGAGCTATTTAATGCTTACTTTTCAATTTTTCCTTGGCATTCTTTGCCAGAAAAATCTGAGGGGTTCGATCTAGGATGCGGCAGTGGTCGCTGGGCAAGGCTTGTGGCTCCACGCGTTGGTAAGTTACACTGTATTGATCCAAGCGTTGCAATCGCAGTTGCACGTAAAAACTTATTAAGCTTGACTAATTGTGAGTGCCACCAATCTAGTGTTGACAATATTCCAGTTCCTAACTACTCGATGGACTTTGGTTACAGTTTAGGTGTGTTACATCACATACCTGATACACAGGCCGCGCTCGTATCATGCGTGACAAAACTGAAACCGGGCGCTCCTTTTCTTTTATATTTGTACTATTCTTTTGATAATCGACCTTCGTGGTTTCGATGGCTTTGGCAACTAACCGAGTTGATTCGTGGTTTAGTATCACGCATGCCACACTATTTTCGTTATATCTTAAGTCAAATTCTAGCTACATTAATTTATTGGCCGCTTGCTCGGTTCGCTAAATTGGCTGAAAATTTTGGTTGCAATGTCAAAAATTTCCCGCTGGCTGCATATCGTCGCCGTGCATTTTATGTCATGCGCACTGATGCGCTAGATCGGTTTGGAACAAGGTTAGAGCAGAGGTTTTCTAGAATTGAGATTCAAAGAATGATGGAGCTGGCGGGCTTGCAGGGAGTTGTTTTTAGCGAATCGGTTCCGTTTTGGTGTGCGGTTGGATTTGCAAGGTCTGTGCGCTGATGTGTGGCGTAGCTGGAATTCTAGGCGGCAAGTCAGCATTGGAAGATCATCTCCAAGTTATGGCTAACTCACTACGTCACCGAGGTCCAGACGACCATGGTGTTTGGTTTGACAGCGATGCGCGAATGGGCCTTGCTCATACCCGCCTGTCAATTCTTGATCTCTCGAGTGCGGGGCATCAACCCATGCCCTCTTTTAATGGTCGGTTTATTATTTCATTTAATGGTGAAATTTATAATCATCTTGATTTACGTTCGCAGTTGCAGAAATGCGATTCGGGGCCAAATTGGCGGGGACATTCGGATACAGAAACCCTCTTGGCAGGTTTTGAAGCATGGGGTATTGAAGCCACAGTTAAAAAATCAATCGGCATGTTTGCATTTGCTGTTTGGGATAAGCAGTCGCGTACACTTACGCTTGCTCGAGATCGTATTGGCGAGAAACCGCTCTATTACGGCTGGCAGAATGGAGTATTCCTATTTGCATCTGAGCTTAAAGCAATTAAGTGTCACCCCAGTTTTTGCGCTGATGTAGATCGCAATTCACTATGCTTACTTATGCGCCATAATTATATACCAGCGCCTTACTCCATATATCAAGGAATTGCTAAGTTGGAAAGTGGCAGTCTATTAACTGTATCGTTAGCACAAACGCAACCCACAATTCTTCGCTACTGGACAGCCGCTGAGATCGCTGTTGTCGGATGCGCTACCCCATATGCTGGTACACGCACTCAGGCAGTAGATGCACTAGAAGTCCTACTCCAGTCTGCTATTAAACAACAGATGGTATCTGACGTACCACTTGGTGCATTCTTGTCTGGAGGCATAGATTCTTCTACCGTGGTAGCGCTAATGCAGACCCAATCTAGCCGCCCGATTAAAACTTTCACCATTGGCTTTAATGAGATGAGTTATAACGAAGCGACACACGCTAAAGCTGTAGCCAAATATTTAGGCACAGAGCATACTGAACTATATGTAACACCTCAGATGGCATTTGATGTGATTCCACGACTGCCCACTCTTTACTGCGAGCCATTTTCAGATTCATCGCAAATACCTACAGTTATGTTGTCGCAACTGGCACGACAACATGTGAAGGTTTCGCTTTCAGGTGACGGTGGCGATGAACTTTTTTGTGGCTATAACCGTTACGTACTTGCAAATAAAATTTGGGGGAAATTATCTCGATTCCCAACCATCAGCCGTACCTTTGCAGCGCGTGGATTATCTGCTTTGTCCCCATCTTTTTGGAATACCTTGCTCGGACCAGTACAAGGTTTCTTGCCAAGCACTCTGCGCCAAGCTAATGCGGGCGACAAAATCCACAAGGCAGCCGGGGTTTTAGCATCTCCTAGCGTAGGTGCGCTTTACCTAGGTTTATTATCTCATTGGGATGATCCGTCTAGCGTCGTGATTGGTGGCACAGAGCCGCCGACCTCGTTAAATAGAAATACACCATCAATTGATGGTCTTGATGATATTCAACGCATGATGGCGTTAGATGCACTCACTTACCTTCCAGACGATATTTTGGTGAAGGTGGATCGGGCCAGTATGGGAGTATCGCTTGAGGGTCGCATGCCATTTTTAGATCACCGAGTTGTAGAGTTTGCTTGGGCTCTTCCGCAAAGTATAAAATTACGTGAGGGCGTTGGTAAATGGGTGCTTCGTCAAGTATTATATAAGCATGTGCCAAAGGAACTAATTGAAAGAGAAAAAATGGGCTTTGGTGCGCCTATTGGGGACTGGCTTCGTGGACCGCTACGCGGCTGGACTGAGAGTTTACTTGACGAGGCGCGCTTACGGCAGGAAGGATTCTTTCATCCTGCTCCAATCAGACAAAAGTGGACAGAACATTTATCTGGTGCGCGAAATTGGCAACATCACTTATGGAATGTCTTAATGTTCCAGGCGTGGTTAGAAGAAAACGAGGTTTGAATAAATTACAGAGCTCATTTTTTTAACTATATCTTTCTATAGATTGAGCGCTCACTGAAACCGAGGAAGCCCCGAGCAGTGTGCAGTATGGGTAGTACCTTGACCGATACCCGACTACAGAGCCACCCCTTATGCGGTCTAGGGTCGGACTGAATCGCCGTACGTAATGGAGTGTTGCTGCATGCGTGTCTGGTATACCCGCGGCTCCCATCTCCGCGATAAGTCCGTCAGAAAAATCGCAACATTTAAAGACGCGCCCTACAAGACGGAGTTGCTCTTCCAAAATTCCAACCTAGTGCCCCGCCACCGTCAACTTGTCTGCCACGACAAAGCCCGCTAGCCCTACATCGAGGATCTTTCTAATATGCAAAATATTTCTTCATCTTCAAGAAGGGTAATTCCAACGTATGGTAGCTCAACCACGCGGCTAATGAAGTGGTCAGCATTCCACTAAATAAAAACACCCAGCCGTTGATGGCGGGCCAGGGAGTTTTTAAAGCAACTGCAATGCTGGAATCTCTCTCAACAAAGAGTATTGGGAAATGCAACACATACATACCGTAACTATATTTTCCAAACCACCGTAACAGCCGAGCCGAAAATATGGTCCGAATCTTTGTTGAAGGGACCTCATTGATGCAATGTAATACAAGACATGCCGCAAAAACCGCTAACAGCAAAAGACCGAATGTGAGCACGAACCAGTTGCTAGGATAAAAAGGATTGATCAAGAAAAAGAGGACAATCAGCAATACACACAGGATTTTCAAGCCATACTGAGCCTTGCGAAAATAAAATAATATTTTATCCTTATCTTTTGTATAAATCAGAAGAGCCAGTATTGAGCCGCTTGCCAGGGAGTCAAGACGAAAAATGGTCAGCATATACGCCACTCCCCAGTCTGGTGTCATACTGCAACATACGATTCTCCCCAAAAGGGAGACTGCAATAATGCTCAGGCATACGTAGAAAAGCCGCTTTGGCTCCAGCCACTTCACCACGGAAGGCCAGATAATATAAAATTGCTCCTCAACTGCGAGCGACCAAAAATGCCCAAATATACCGAAGGATACTATCGGCATAAATGTTCGGGCTATATTTACGGAATAGCTCCAAAGCCAACCCTGGTGGGATTGCGATTGACCCAGATAGGGTTGGACGATTGTTTCAGGAAGTATCGCGGGAATAAGTCAAATTCCACAAACCAGTGCTGCATAATAAAGGGGGAATATCCTTAGCATTCGGCGCAAATAGAAATTTTTAAAGTAGTGCCTGGAATTCTTACTTGTCAGGAGGATTCTTGTAATCAAAAAACCAGAAAGAACGAAAAATAAATCAACGCCAGTCCATCCCATATAAGCCAGACGGTGGAAAAAAACCGGTAAATCCACTCCCGCGCCGAAATGAATGAATATTACCAATAAAATTGCAAGACCGCGTAATCCATCTAGCGCCGGTATGTGATCGCGGACAGTATTATTTTTGTGGCAATCTGCATTAATTTTCATACTTAGATGAAGGGTACCCGACTACAGAGCCACCCCTTATGGGGTTTTATCGATTATAATCGATGCCGCCTTTTTGTGTTTCCCGCCGTTTCCATCCGTTGCACCAACCTTTACGCCGCAGATACTTCGCATTTTGCCGCGTATTCCACTGGTGTTTGCTTGCCCAGCGCGCGCTGTGGTCGTCGATGGTTGCAATCCGCACGCCACCTTGCGCAAAGCAATCGCGCCTCCGCGAGTGTCGTAAAAATCTCGCTCGACAATAGCTCGTCACACAATCTGGAGTTGAAACTTTCAACGATTCCGTTCTGCCACGGCGCGCCTGGCTCGATGTACAGCGTGTTGGTTCCGCTTTCTTTGCACCACTCTTTTATCACATCCACAATGAACTCGCTTCGATTGTCGCTGCGAATATTTTCTGGCTCGCTACGTATCGCCGTCAGTTCATCAAGCACCATAATCACATCGTGCGACTTCAATTTGCGTGAGACTTCAAGCGCAATTTTTTTCCGCGTGTATTTATCCAACACCACCAACATCTTGATTGGCCTGCCATCCGCTGTTCAATCAAAAATAAAATCCAGCCCCCACACTTCGTTTTTGCGCGTCGATTGCTTGCGAAGAATCCCAGATTCCGCGGATCCAATTCTTCGCTTTTTTCGGCGGATTTGTGCCACTTTCAGACCTGCTTCTCGCCAGACATGCCGCAGTGGTTTGTGATTCACGCGCCAACCTTCTAGACCCAACAAGTCTTGCATGTATCGCCAACCACGTCGCGGATGCTTGCGTGAGAGTGCGCTCAAGCGCGTTGCAAGACGCGTTCGATATGTGTTCTCAACAATTTTTCTTCGCTGCACGCTTCGATGTTGACCAAACACGCGACATGCTCGTCGTTGCGAGATAGAGAAAATAGTTGTGACGTGTTGGATGGCCTGGCGCCGTAGCGCCGGGCTTAGAATTCCCCCTTGGCCACCTCTTTCAAAATCCGAAATCGAGTGCTTGATCCACAATCAGACGCTTAAGCCGGCCGTTCTCGCCCTCCAATTCTTTCAAGCGCTTCACCGCGTCGCGGTCGATGGCTCCGTACTCCGTTCGCCATCGATGCAACGTCATCAAAGACACGCCAAGCGATTTTGCGATATCTTCAAGCGTCTTTCCCTGCGATAACGCCTTCACGCAACTTCGCCACGATCTCTTCTGGTCTGTGGCGTTTCCTAGTCATTGCACGCTTCATTCGAAACTCCTTCTGGCCCTGAAGTTAGTTTTCGAGGTCTCCTGTCAACCTGATGAACTCTGACAGGAAAAGTTACACCTTAGTGAGATCTCGTAGTATTGCCCGTACCGAAAAGTGAAGCCGAAACCCGTTCCTAAACTACTGTTCTTAGTTACCGAGGACTGGTACTTCTGCAGTCACAGGCTACATATTGCTTTGGCCGCGAAGTACGCAGGATATGACGTTGCTGTTGTTACTAGGCTAAGAAAACATCGCGACGTTATCGAAAAATTTGGTATTCGTGTTATATCATTTGAAAATAATCGTGGAAGTATGAACCCATTTGGTGAGTTGTTGACTCTGCTAAGGCTTATCCGCATCTATCGGCGCGAAAGACCAGCATTTGTCCACCATGTTGCCATGAAACCAATTCTTATTGGAACGATTGCTGCTTGCTTAGCCAACCGACCACGAATTTTAAATGCACTGGCTGGCATGGGCTCATTTTCTTTGAGTCAAAGAAAATTAGACCTTGTATTGAAGCCAATCTTCAGAATTTGTGTGGCATGTTTACTTCGACGCGGATTTGTGTTAGTTCAAAATCATGATGATGAACAATTGGTCATAAATTTAGGCATTTGTAAGGAAAATATTTTTAGAATTCCTGGTTCTGGTATTGATCTAGATCACTTTTCTTACCGACCAGAGCTGCCAGGAACCCCTGTCGTACTTCTTACCGCTCGGCTGCTTTGGGATAAGGGTCTAGCTGAATTTGTTGAAGCGGCAAGGCAATTGCGTTTAAAGGGGGTTTCTGCACGATTCGTTATTGCGGGTTTGGCTGATACTGCGAATCCCAGAGCTGTTAGTGACGAAGATATTGCAGGGTGGACGGCATCTGGTTGGGTTGAACACCTCGGATTTGTTGAAGATACAAGTGATTTATTGAAGCAATCACATGTTGTCTGCTTACCTTCTTACCGTGAAGGAATTCCCAAGTCACTCCTAGAGGCTGCTTCTGCAGGTCGCCCAATTGTCACAACAGATACACCGGGGTGTAGGGAAGTTGTACGAGATGGCGAGAATGGGTTTTTAGTCCCAGTGAAAGATGCCACAGCCCTTGCAGATGCTCTTGAAAAATTGATATTAAACCCAAAACTCCGTGAGAGAATGGGTTTACAAGGGCGGGCAATTGCTGAAGAAAATTTCGGGCTCGAAACTGTGGCTGCTCAAACTCTTGCCCTCTACCAGAGGATTTTTTTATGAAGACACTTCTTACTGGGGGGAGCGGCTTTATTGGCTCGAACCTTACGCAAAGAATTCATGGCACGCAACATTGCGATCTAAAGATAGTAAGTCGATTTCAACTTCAACAATGCTTCAAGCATCCATTTGAGATTATAGATAGCAAAAAAAACGAGCCAAAACTAAACGCCACGTTTGCAAACAGTACTCATGTGGTACATCTTGCCGCACGCGTACACGTGATGCGTGACCATTCTCAGGATCCGTTGATGGAATTTCGTCGTGTGAATACAGATGGAACGCTCAACCTAGCGCGACAAGCTGCTGCTTCCGGAGTCCGTCGATTTATTTACCTTAGTTCTATCAAGGTGAATGGCGAAGCGACTCATTATGGGTGTCCATTTACGCCTAACGATTTGGCAGCCCCGCAAGATCCTTACGGAATCAGCAAGCACGAGGCTGAAGTCGGTCTGCGTGAAATCGCCCACGAAACCGGGATGGAAGTTGTGATCATTCGCCCCACACTTGTATATGGAGCAGGTGCCAAGGGAAATTTCAAATCCCTCATGAAACTCGTTGCCCGCGGCCTCCCTCTCCCGCTCGCTTCCATTGATAATCGCCGCAGTTTGGTGGGGATCGACAACTTGGTTGACTTCATTATCACCTGTCTTGAGCACCCCGCCGCCGCAAATGAAACATTCTTGGTGAGTGATGGCGAGGATCTTTCTACTCCAGATTTAATTCGACGAATGGCCCGCGCCATGAATCGCCCTGCGCGTTTATTGCCTGTTCCAAAGTCTGTGCTTATGGCAGCCGCCGCCATGCTTGGTAAACGCGACATAGCACTGCGACTTTGCGGCTCACTGCAAGTCGATATCTCGAAAGCGCGCGCACTGCTTGGATGGAATCCCCCCGTGTCCGTAGACGAAGGACTTCGCCGAGCGGTAAAGTAGAAACATCTTGAAGCGATGCGTTGACTTTCTACTTGCTCTTGCACTGCTCGCGCTCTTTGCCGTGCCGTGGCTGTGTATCGCCCTCGCTGTGAAGATCACATCGCCCGGGCCCGCGCTTTATTGGTCTGATCGCGTCGGCCGGGGCAACAAAATCTTTCGCATGCCAAAGTTTCGCACCATGCGAGTGGGCACGCCCGCGCTACCAACGCATTTGCTTGCCGAACCTGCGTCGCACTTAACGCCTATCGGCGCGCTGTTGCGTAAATCCAGCCTTGATGAAATTACGCAACTGTGGAGCATTCTCAAAGGCGACATGAGTTTCGTTGGCCCGCGACCCGCGCTGTTTAACCAATCAGACCTTATTGAACTGCGCACCGCGAGCGGCGTGAGCGACTTGGTGCCAGGCCTGACCGGTTGGGCGCAAATCAATGGCCGCGATGAACTTCCCATTCCAGAGAAGGTGCGCCTTGACGCGGAATATTTGCGGCGGCGCTCGCTGTGGTTTGACTTGAAGATCTTGTGGCGCACCGCCTTTAAAGTTGCGTCGCAAGATGGCGTGGCGCACTAGCAGTTGCTGAATTTAAAATTGACATACTGGATCTAAACCCATGCTTCGCGAAATACTTCCCCTGTTTTTAATGCCAACATGTGTGGTGCTTGCTTTGCTTGTCGTGGCACTACGCACCCGTCGGCGTTGGCCAATTGTTGTTGCACTTGTGTTGCTGTTGGCGGCAAGTACGCCGGTAGTCAGCAATGTGCTTATGCGCGCGGTTGAGGGCTGGCGCGTGCGGCAAGTGACAAGCGATGCGCCAAATGCTGATGCAATTGTGGTGCTGAGCTTGAGCATTCGCGATGTGCCAGGCAAGTCTGGTGCATTTGAGGTGGATGACTTTGACCGCTTTCTGGGCGGCTTTGATTTGTATAAAGCCGGCAAGGCACCGCTGTTGATATTTCCTGGCGGATGGGTTGCATCGCGACCAAATTTGCCGCTGATAGGCGATGTACTAATCGCCCGCGCCCGCGACTTTGGCGTGCCTGCATCGGCGCTTTCCACCACTGGTAAAGCCAGCAACACCGAACAAGAAGCCGCGGGAGTTGCGCAGTTGCTGAGCGTATTCAATGCCCCCACCGCGCCGCGCATTCTGCTGGTCACATCCGCCTATCACATGAGCCGCGCCGAAATGCTTTTTCGCCGCGCAGGCTTGGAAGTAATCCCCTTCCCCGTGGACTTTCAAACCAAACTTGGCATCACGCCGCGCTCGTTTATTCCAAATGGTGACACACTGAAGCAAACTGATGCCGCGCTGAAAGAAATCTACGGCCGCGTGTATTACTGGATTGTTGGCGGGCGCGAATAGCCACCCAACCACCCACATAAAAATGCTTGATACTTTCATAAAATGCAAGTATCATACACGAATGCAAACGATCACTGAGAAGCTGATTCAAGCTAGATGGGTGGGGCGAACAGTAACGCAACCGCAGTTGGCCCATATGTTCAATGGCACACAGCAGTGGCTGAACGCTAAAATTGACAGCGGCTGAATGCTAGAATTGAGATCGGCTGAACGCTAGAATTTATGACGGCTCAATCCGTTGGCACTGAAGGCCACTCATTGCTTTACTGGGTGCCTATCGCAAGTGGCGTTTTTATGGCAAAATATAGATTTATCATTGCAATATAGGAATTGAAAATCTAAATTACTATGATGCTTCAACGATTAGATGTCATTGAAGCTATCCACCGCGGTTTGGCGAACAACCCCAGCGTGACGCTACTTGGCCCACCAATGCGGTAAAACAACATTGGATAGGGCGTGATATGCAACTTGCCAAAGCGGGTACTTACCGATGGTCCCATTCCATTTCTTCGCTGGGCAATTGCGGATGCAATACTCGAGCATGGCGAAAGCAGCGTCAACCCGGGACTGCACGATGCGTTTGTAAACCTGCGTCGTCATGACGGCAATTGTAGATTGTCGCTGCAGACTTGTCGGCGTGATAACGGTGGGTGCGGAACTGGACTTGTTTGTTCAACCCGGCGGAAAGCGTGTTGGCTTTGAATTGAAATTTGCAGATGCTCCCAAAATGACAAAGTCACTCGCTTCGGCACTAAAAGATTTGTGTCTTGATTCGGTGATTGTGGTGAAGCCGTCGGGATCCGATTATCACCTGTCACCCGAAATCAAAGTGATGTCGCTGAAGTCCGCACTGCTTGAATGCGATGAATTGATGCGTTAGATATTGCCAACGCATGTGACTCTGTTTTGAACGCCATATATGGCTTAATAACATAATAAAATTGATAAAACACGCCATTTGTGGCGTTTTAAATTGACTTATGAACCGAACACGATATAGTGAACTTGTATGAAGATTCAATCCAACATCACCAGCGAGGCGCTGTTGAAACTTATTGGCGAACGACTTGCCCGTCTTCGTCTGAGCAAAAACCTGACACAGAAAAAACTTGCGGAGCAAGCGGGTCTTGGCCTGCGAACTGTGCAACGACTGGAATTGGGATTGGCGGCAACGCAACTATCTGGCTTTGTGCAAGTGTGCCAAGTGCTTGGTTTAGTAGAGCGATTCGATGTGCTCATACCAGAGGAGCAAGC
>Ga0209086_10001384_pt1 | contig 19814 bp, 14 predicted proteins | sample M_130207_XF_Meta_FD_187312 | JGI IMG/M metagenome (GOLD analysis project Ga0209086, IMG submission 187312) | Freshwater microbial communities from Lake Montjoie, Canada to study carbon cycling - M_130207_XF_MetaG (SPAdes) (version 2) | ecosystem: Environmental > Aquatic > Freshwater > Lake... | reverse complement strand
CGCACAGGGCAAATTGATGGAGCGCATGTTGAATATCTCAAAGGAATCGAAAATCCCATTGGAATCAAAGTCAGCGGCGAGCGCTCGCCTCGCGAATTGGTCGAACTCTGTGAACGATTGAATCCACGGCGTGAAGAGGGGCGGATCACTCTCATTCACAGATTCGGCGCGCGGAACATTGCCGAGTTGCTCCCCAAGTTCATCGATGCAATTATCACGGCGAAGATTCCTGCGCTGTGGGTTTGCGATCCAATGCACGGCAATACGGACACTGTGATGGTGCAACCGAGTTCTGGGCCGCCAGTACCAGTGAAGACGCGCAAGTTTGGGCACATTCTTGCCGAATTGGAGCAGGCTTTCGAAGTACATGCGATGAAAGGATCAATTCTCGGCGGCGTTCACTTCGAATTGACTGGAGAAAACGTGACGGAGTGCACCGGCGGAGCAAGAGGATTAGTCGATTCCGATTTGTCGCGCGCATATCAAACAACTCTTGATCCAAGATTGAATTATGAGCAAGCTCTCGAAATGGCACTCTTAGTTGCTCGGCGCATGTGACCAACATTCATCCGAGCGAGTTTTCGATATTCTCATCCCTCTAAATGTCAAAGCCAATGCGACGCATCGTGATTACTGGAGTCGGTCCCATGTCGGGATTCGGCATTGGTATGGATCCGCTTTGGGCGGGACTGTGCAGCGGCGCATCTGCGATTCGTCCGATCACTGCATTCGATCCATCTGGTTTCATGACGACTGTTGCTGCGACGATTCTGCCAGAGCAACTTGATATTCGAAGTCTTGTTCCGAAAAATTATCGCAAGGCGACAAAGGTGATGGCTCGTGATATCGAGATTGCCGTCGCCGCCGCTGCGAGCGCTGTGACTTCTGCAGGTTTGACAACGCGCGGAACTGCTGAAGGTGTTGCTCCGACGATTGCCCCTGAGCGAGTTGGTTGTCATATCGGAGCGGGACTTATTCCTGCAGATTCCGACGAACTCGCAAGCGCGATGTTGAACTGCCGAGATGCTGATGGTGGATTCGATCCAGGCGAGTGGGGAAGAACGGGAATGAATAATCTCACGCCGCTTTGGCTGCTGAAGTATCTGCCAAACATGCTGGCATGTCACGTCACGATCATTCACGATTGCCAAGGACCTTCCAACACGCTGACATGCGGAGAATCTTCTGGAGCACTTTCGATTGGCGAGTCGATGCGCGTTATTCGCCGCGGTGATGCTGATGCGTGCCTCTCTGGTGGTGGTGAAAGCAAAGTCAGTTATATGGGGTTGATTCGCCAAACATTTGCAAATCGTTTGGCAGCAGTAGCCGTTGGCGCGGATGGCATCTCAGCAGTTCGTCCATTTGATCCGCGTGCAACTGGAACTGTTCTTGGCGAAGGTGGTGCGATCTTGATTACAGAAGGATTTGATAGCGCACAAAGTCGTGGCGTGAAGGTATTCGCAGAACTCGCAGGATTTGCTGCGAGTCAATGCTCTTGCATCGATACTGTTGGTGTGGATCTTTCGGATGCTGCTCCAGACATTGCCGCGGCAATCGAAAACGCTCTTGAAAATGCGAAAATGAACGCAAGTGAGATCGACGCAATCATTCCGTTGGGCAGCGGGATTCTCAATGTTGACGCGGCCGAAGCAAAGGCTCTGCGATTGGTCTTTGGTGATCGTTTGCCGAAGATTCCATTGATTACGCTTGCCCCGCAGATCGGAATCTGTGGTGCGGGTTCGAGTGCGCTTGCCGCAGCAGTCGCAGCACAGTGCATTCACGAACAAAAACTTCCTGCACGACTTACAACTTCTGGATCCGCTGCACTTGGTGTCGATGCTGATGCGCGTCCATCCTGCAGTGCGAATATCCGAAGCGTGCTTGTCACATCCACGGGCATGGGCGGTCAGAGTGCAGCGATCATTCTTCGGAGACCAGTATGAGCGCACGAAGCGATCGATCTCCCAGCGAACGAGTTGTCGTCAGTGGAATGGGCTGGGTCACGCCGCTGGGTCACGATCTTGAAACTGTTTGGTCTGCATTGATGCGTGGGGCTTCTGGCATGGCGCCGATCACTCGCTTTGATGCGCGCACATTTCCAACTTCATTTGCTGCAGAAGTGAAAAACTTTGATGTGAATCCACTCTTGAAAAACCCTGCGCTTCATGCAAGTGCAGGAATCAATTCACAGTTCGCTCTTGGTGCTGCTGCGCAAGCGTGGCGTCAGGCGGGTCTGGATGTCAAGCCCGCGCGCAACATGCGGCGCGTTGGCATGTATCTCGGCGCAGGCGAGGGCGTGATCGATACTCCAAATTATCTTGCGGCGAATTTGAAAGCGTGGGATGCGCAAGCGGGGAAGACTGATGGTGCGAAGTGGGCGGAAATCGGCCTTCGAATTCTGAATTCTGCTGGAGAAATTGAACAAGAACCGAACATGCCTCTTGCGCACATCGCTCGAGAATTTGGCGCACGCGGTCCTGCGTACAACTGTTTGACTGCATGCGCTGCAAGCACGCAGGCGATCGGCGAAGCGTCGAGCATTCTCAGACTCGGCGAGGCTGATGTGATGATCGCAGGTGGTGCTCACACCATGATTCATGTTCTTGGCGTGACAGGATTTAATCGTCTGACTGCGCTCAGTACCAGCAAAGACGATCCATCCAAAGCAAGTCGTCCTTTCGACCTTACGCGCGGTGGATTTGTGATGGGTGAAGGCGCAGGCATGGTCATTCTTGAAACGCTCGAGCATGCGCGTGCGCGTGGCGTGAAGCCGCTTGCAGAATTGATTGGGTTTGGTTCGAGCGCAGATTCGTATCGCATCACGGATATTGAACCGACTGGTCGCGGCGCAGCAGCAGCGATGTTGCAAGCTCTTTCGCAAGCGGGAATTGATCCGCGTGCGCGCGGTGCAGATGGTCGGCCGTTAGTGGATTACATCTCAGCACATGGAACTGGAACGAAAGAAAACGATTCGATCGAAACGCTTGCCGTCAAGCGAGTCTTCGGCGATCTCGCTCGGGATGTCCCGATGAGTTCGGTCAAAAGCATGCTTGGGCATTTGATTGCCGCTGCAGGAGCAGTCGAATTTATTACATGCGTGATGGCGATTCACCGTGGAATGCTGCCGCCAACAATCAATTACTCCAATCCCGATCCAGAATGCGATTTGGATTATGTTGCTAATACGCCACGCGCTGCTCGCGTGCGAACGTGCCTGTCCAACTCCTTCGGCTTCGGAGGTCAGAACGACACTCTGTGTGTCACGGCATTCGATGAGTGAGCAGGTGAGTGAGCAGTTGATAGTCATCAATCGTTCGAGTCGTATCACTCTATGGATCGTTGCGTCGGTGGTAATTCTCTCTGCTGTCGGATGGTGGCTTTCGACGCGTGCTCCGTCGATTTGGCTCGATCCCAACACGCTCGCAGCAGATCCTGAAAGTGATCGGCGTGGACGTGAGCTGGAACAGAATCTCGCATCTGCAATTGCGCGCGTTCGACCCGCTGGAGAACCTTGGGCAATTCGCATTCAAGACATCGATATCAATTCGTGGATCGCACGTCGACTTCCGCAGTGGACCGAGCATGACCCAACTTTCGCGTGGCCGATCGAAGGGGCGAAGGCGCAAGTTCACTTTGATGAGCAGTTGGCAACGATCAGCATCGCATTGAAGAATCGAATTTGGAGCGGTTCGTTTACGGCACAGGTTGAGGCCGGGCAAATCAGACTTGCGCCGGGATGGGGGGCGATTGGCTTGCTCCCAGTTCCTGCGGGGGCGCAATTTGCGACGGATTTGTTGGAAGGGGATGGGGCAAATACGCTGGTTCTGCCGAAGATTTTCAAGTTGGGCGATGGTCGGCAAGTCGAGATTCGGCGGATCGATCTGGTCCCCGGTGCGGTCGAAATCGAATTCGCCACGCGCTGATCCAATCGTCGTTCTCTCGCTAGGATGTTGCCCCGCGCACAGTGCGTTTTTTCCAATGCCAAAACTGACTATTAACGGCGTCCTTCTTGATTTCGAAAAAGGTCAATCGATCATCGATGTTGCGTTGAAGAACGAAATCGAGATTCCGCATTATTGCTATCACCCAGGATTGTCGGTGCCAGCCAACTGCCGGATCTGTCTCGCAGAAATCTGGCAGCCGAATGCGAAGACAGGTCAGCTTGAAGCGATTCCAAAGTTGATGCCGACATGTCATACGCCAGCTGGCGAAGGCATGATCGTTTATACCGATAGCCCAAAGGCGATCACCAATCAGAAGGCAGTGATGGAGTATTTGCTGATCAACCATCCAGTTGATTGCGCGGTCTGCGATCAGGCTGGTGAATGCCATCTTCAGGATTACTCATATCAATATGGTCGAAGTCAATCACGCTTTGAAGAAGACAAGATCAAGAATCCCAAGAAGGATGTTGGCGAACATGTTCTTCTTTATAGCGATCGATGCATCATGTGCACGCGCTGCGTGCGATTCACCAAGGAAGTCACTCAGACTCACGAGTTGATGGTCGAGGGTCGTGGCGGAACTGAAATGATCGACGTTTTCCCTGGAATACCGCTGAATAATGAACTTTCAGGGAATGTGGTCGATCTCTGCCCAGTGGGCGCGCTCTTGGACAAAGATTTTCTCTTTCAACAGCGCGTGTGGTTCCTGAAGAAGACTCCTTCAATTGATGGCATCACAGCAAGTGGCGACAATATTTCTATCGAACACAATGAAGGTGTGGTCTATCGCTTGAAGCCTCGAGAAAATCTAGAGGTGAATCATTGGTGGATCACGGATGAAGTTCGTTATGGTTGGAAATTTGTTCATAGCGAAAATCGTTTGACGATGCCCGCTGTTCGCGGAGCCGCAGAATTTGATCGGGCAGATCCTGAAACAGCATGGAACACCGCGATGGATCGCGCAGTCGAAGTCTTGCAAACTGGCGCACGCAATGGCCGCATTGCATTGTTGGTCAGCCCGATGCTCTCTTGCGAAGATGCGTTCTTGCTCGGACGAACTGTGCTTGCCATCGATCCATCTGCAGTGCTTGGTGTTGGTCCAGTTCCAAAGTCTGGAGAGGATCGCACTCTTGTTGGTGGATATACGATTCACTCGGAAAAAGCGCCAAATGCACGGGGAGTTCGGCGCGTTCTTGCTGCGCTCGCTGCTGCCGAACCTGCTCGACGCATTGCTGCGGGAAGTCCGACTGTGTGTGACGCCACTGAATTTCTTGCAGCATTGACAACTGCTGGCGCTGGAGTTGCCTTGATCACTGGAAATTATCCAAGTGAGTGGTCCACAGAACCATTTGTTCGCGCTCTTTCGACGCGACGTTTCGTCTTGCTCGACACTCTGGCAAATCGGCTGACAGCAGTTGCGGAAAGCTTCTTGCCCGTTGCCACATGGATTGAAAAAGCCGGATGCTTCGAGAACGCCAAGGGTCGTCTGCAATCATTCGAGCGCGCTATTCAGCCAGTCGACTTCGCAAAGTGCGAAGGTCAGATTGCGCTCGACCTCGCAATGCGTCTTTCGGGTGGAAAGACAACCATCTATGACGCAGATCAGGTTCGAAGTCAAATGGCTTTGATCCCAGGATTGACGATGTTCTCTGATCAGGTTCATCATCCGCCTGTTTCGCTTTCACGCGAGAGCGATATGGTGACGATCGACCTGTGATTGCAGAGATTTTTCTCCAAAGTCATCGACTGAAAAAGATCGCTCATGCCAATTCATAAAGTCAAGACTGCAGTTCGCTCAGCGAGCGAAGTGTGGTCGCTTGCATGGCCGACGGTCATCACGATGACCAGTTACACGCTGATGCAATTCGTGGACAGCATCATGGTCGCGCAACTTGGACCGCTTGAACTTGCAGCGCAAGGCAACGGCGGCGTCTGGTCGTGGACGATCATCGCATTCCTTGTTGGTGCCATCAGTCTCGTCAACACATTCGTTTCGCAGAGTGTTGGCGCAGGAGAACCCACGAGAGCAGCGCGATATGCATGGTCGGGCATTTGGCTTGCGATGCTGTCGTGGATTGTCATTCTTCTTCCGGCAGGTTTTCTGTTGATTCCTATTGGTTTCTCGTGGATGCATCATGAGCCTCGGCTTGAATTGCTCGAGACTCAATATGCGCAGTTGATGATGGCGGGTGGTTGCTTCACTCTCGTTGGCAAAGCGATGAGCAACTATTTCTTTGGCATTGCTCGGCCAAAGATTGTGACGCTTGCTGCGATCCTTGGAAATGTCGTCAATATCGTGATGAATTATGCGTTGATTTACGGCGATGTTGGCTTGCCGCAATTTGGATTGCCGCCACTTGGAATTCCAGGCGTGCCGTGGTTCGCACCGATGGGTGTCGCCGGCGCGGGTATCGCAACGGTGATGGGTGTTGCTGTGGAATGTCTTCTACCTCTGGCGATTTTTCTTGGCCCAAAAATGGCGCGCGAATTTCATACGCGAACTTCATGGAAGCCCGATTGGGGTGCGATTCGCGATTTAGTGCGCGTCGGATGGCCAGCAAGTGTTCAGTTTGGAAATGAAATGTTTTGCTGGTCGGTTTTTATGACAATTTTGGTTGGGGAATTTGGCACGGATCATTTGGCCGCGGGATGGATCGTGCTGCGATACATGCATCTCTCATTCATGCCTGCAGTTGGATTCAGCATTGCAACCACAACACTCGTTGGTCGATCAATCGGCGCAAATAAACCGGAACTCGCCGAGCGATATGCACGGACCGCGCTTTGGATGAGCGTGCTCTATATGGCAACGTGGGGAATATTGATGATGATCTTCCGCGAACCGATGGTCCGACTCTTCACAACTTCTGCAGCAGATAATGGCGCAGCTGCGCAGCATGTGGTGGAACTTGGAAGTCGCATCATGATTTGTGCTGCGATCTTTCAAGCATTCGATGCGGTTGGAATTGTCTACACAGGAGCGCTTCGCGGAGCGGGCGACACTTTCTGGCCGGGCGTGATCACAGTCACGCTGAGTTGGTCTTTGATTGTGGGCGGCGGAGCCTGGATCGCGCACGCATATCCGCAATTGGGATCAGTCGGACCGTGGATTGGATCGACGGTTTACATCATTGTTCTTGGTGCAGCGATGACATGGCGCTTCGAGCGGGGACCATGGCGTACTCATCGACTTGTTTTGCATGCGGCAAAGGTGTGAATTGGTCGAATTGTGCGACTTGGGAAACTTTGTTGAACATGGGCAGTTCGATGTATGCTTCCCGACCCCCCAAGAAATGCTCGGCGCAGATTTTGGTTGTTCGTACGTGTTTTCTAGTACAGAGTTTTCACAAGTTCTATCCCAACGAGGTTTTATACGAATGAGTAACGCAACAATCAAGCATGTCAATCCAGCGAATCCAACAGCAGCCAAGCCACACATCGATCTCGCAGTTCGTCACGCGAATGAAGGTCGTCGCGAAGAAGCGGTTGCGGCATATCGAACGGCTCTCGAGTCTGATCGTTCGGTCGCCACTCTTTTCGCATTTGCAAAGTTGCTTGATCGAATGGGGCATGATGAAGAGGCAATCGATTTGTACGAAGAGATCTGCTATCTCCCAACGCCACCAGTCAATGCGATGATCAATCTTGCTGTGCTGTATGAGGACATGGGAGAACTCGTACGGGCAGAGCGATGCTTGCGCCGTGTGCTGACTCTGTATCCCAACAACGGTCATGCGCGCATGTATGTCAAAGATGTTTGCGCTGTCAAGACAATGTCGTATGACGCGAATGCTGAACAGCAAACTGCGCGACGCAATGCAATTCTTGATACGCCGATCACGGACTTCGAACTTTCTGCTCGTGCGCGAAACTGCCTGAAAAAGGTTGAAATTCGTACGCTTGGAGATCTCTTGCGCGTCACTGAAGCAGAGTTGATGGCATTCAAAAACTTTGGCGAAACCAGTATCAACGAGATCAAGGCGATGCTCAATTCTCGCGGACTGCGCTTAGGTCAAGGTCTTGAAGGTGGATTCGAAGAGTCCTACCGCCGCGAATATCTCGATCAATTGCGCACGCAAGTTGCTCCAGAATTGTTGGAGTTGCCAATCAGTGCGCTCGAATTGACGATCCGCGCCAAGAAGGCTGTTCAGTTGCTCGAAGTGCGAACGCTTGGCGAACTTGCGTGCCGCACGGAAGCCGAATTGATGGGGATGAAGAACTTCGGTTCGACCAGCCTCGACGAAATCAAGGCTCAACTTGCATCGCACGGACTCTCGCTTCGCGTGTTGGAGTGAGCGATTCGAACTTGTTTCTCAACCTTGTTTCTCAACCTTGTTTCTCAAAAAGCGATTCATTCAAACCCCCGCAAATGCAGGGGTTTTTCTTTGGGTTGATTTGTGGGCGCTGGGATGGTCAAGCATGGCCGAACAGAAGAACGGCATGCAATCAGAGCCCCAATTTTTCCGATGACACTTCTTCAGGATGCCAATGCGGAGTCTCGACGCCTTCGTACTTCAGCATGGTCATGAAGATGCATCGGATGACCCATGGGAGTCTTGTTGGTCAACACCATCTCGACGTGCTCGCCGAGTTTGACGGTGAGGACATCTCGAGTCGGGTATATGATTCCATTGATAAACCATTGATATCCGTCCATGGTTCCACTCAATACCGCAGGCAGTGTGCGATCGATCTTGTGCGACACTTTCGATCATCGCGGTCTTTTGCCCGTTTACAGTCAATGGAGCCTCGCTCACAGAGAGATGCGGCCGATGTATTTGCCATGAAAAATAGATAGTGTGACGAAGAAAATTGCAATTCGTGAAAATTTTGAGCGCATTCAGTTCAACATAAGTTCGTGTGATTTCTTGCGACTTGGGGTATAACAAATTCATACAACTGTCGCAAAGATTTTCGCAAGCCGTTTTATATGCTTCTTTCGCGCATGCACAACAAAAGCGCAATGGAACTGAGATTCCTTATATATCCCACTTGCTTGCAGTCGCCAGTATCGCGCTAGAGCATGGGGCAAATGAAAATGAGGCAATCGCGGCACTTCTGCATGATGCGCCAGAAGATGCGGGGAGCGAAGAGCGATTGGAAGATATCCGTCAACTGTTCGGCGATGTGGTGGCTGACATCGTTGAGGGTTGCACGGATACTTTTTCAACGCCGAAGCCTGCTTGGAAGAAGCGTAAGGAGGATTACATTGCGAAAATTCCCAGCGCGTCTTCTTCGATTCGATTTATTTCCGCTTCAGACAAATTGCATAATGCCAGTTGCATTCTGCGCGATTATTGCGAGATAGGTGAGAAAATTTGGCCACGCTTTGCAGGAGGCGAAGTCGGCGTGCTTTGGTATTACCGCTCTCTGATCAATGCGTATGGTCAAGGAGAAAGTTTTCGACGAAAAGGCTTCGAGGATCTCGTGGCAGAACTGAATAAAGTTGTAACAGAACTCGAGCGAATCACCACGCTGGCCAAGTGTGCGCCGGAGTAGGTGCCGATGATGCAGACGCTGTATTCGCATCATCGCGTTCAATGACAGCTTCGATCAACCCGTATGGTCTGTCCGCGGCGATGAAAACTTCGTTATGGTTCTCGCGGTCGAAAGCCGAAAGATCGACTGCGAAGTGATGCTTGTTTGGAAGTGAGAGTCGAATGGCAGCAATTTCAGGCTGATTGGACAGAACGCGCTCGCCCATCAAGAAAAGAGTTTGCTGCAATGAAAGACTGTGATGTTCGGCGAAAGCGCCCAGCATCGTGTCGACCGTGTCGCGAAAGTTTTTTGCCCAATCAGTGCGGTCAAACCTCAATGATTCTGAAGCAGAAATCCTCCAACGAGCGCAGACTTCCGTTGCCATGATTCGGTCGGTGGTTTGGGCAAGAGTTGTATATTTATCACGCAGAAATCCACCAAATTCGCTCTTGCTTGTCTTCAGGATCACCAAATCATTGAGTCCGCAGACAATGAAATCTTTCGTCTTTGCACCATCTCGGCAGACGAGCGCAGTCGCCGTTCGTGTCATCGATCCATTTCTTTGAAACGCGCTTGGATGCGGCTTGCCCTTGGAAATGATTCGGTCCCAATCAAACTTTTCAATGCGGACTTCAGCTTTCAAGACATGCGATTGCGCTGCAACAAAATGTCGTGCGAGCAACAAGCCGAAGGCTTCCGGTTCCATTGCGCCGTATTCATGGGAAAAAACAAAGACGGTGTTTTTCATCGCATCGGTGGTAAGCACTTGCGAGTTGTCGCCAGTCAAGTGTGTCGCCGAGAAATCACCGCTCAATAAAACAGTCACATTCAGGTCGAGGACATCATGCGTATCGCCACTTCGCGTGACTCGAAAAACCCTGATTTCTGCTTTGCCATATCGATTTTCGCCAAGGATGATCGCCATGTTCAACTGCCTCGATAGGTTGAATATCCAAACGGGCTGAGCAGCAGTGGCACGTGGTGATGTCGATTTGAATCACTTGCCTGAAATTCGATCGTCACTTGGGGGAAGAAACAATCTTGGCCGCGCTGGGCGAACCATGAGCCAGCGTCAAAGATCAGTCGAAAGTTTCCTGCGCCGAGTGGTCCCTTGGAAAATCCATGCGCTCGTCCGTCTGCATCAGTGCGGGATTCGTGTCGGTCGATCCATACGCCACCTTCAAGTGATTGAAATCGCACGTTCATATCCGCTGCAGGATCGCCAGTTGCTGTGTTCAAGACATGAGTTGAAAGTCCAAGTGCGGCGAGAGGTGTCACGGAGTCAGAATAAATCATTCTGTCGTGCGGGTCAACGCTGCGCCGAGTTGCGCAGCACGGGTATCGTGCTTTGATGAGCGGATGCGGAGTCGTGGATTACGCAGAGATTCCAACGTACCGAGATTTTATTTCGCGTGAATTGCTGATCTATCTTGCCGATCAACTGAAACCAGTTGAAGGCGTGGCGGATATGTGGCAAGTCGGCGCAAGTGGGGGATTGGAAAGCACCGAATCGCTGCAGTTTCTCTGCGAACTCTATCAAGTTGTAAAACCACATTTGCGGAAAGTCTTACAACAGCGAGTCGCCGACCGAGCATTCATCGACGAACGTACTCAAGCATGCTTCGAACTGAACTCTTCACTGAACATTGCATATAACGATCCCAATTATCGAACCGTCATCGGTCAAGAAGATGCTGAGGGAAAAGTAGTCGTCGGTCCGATGAGTGAATTCTTTTGTCGCTCAGGCGGCGGGAAGCCCATTGCTTTGGTTCCAGAATTTTTGCGGGGGGAGCATGTGACTCTCTTTGGTCCGCCGGATGATGCGAAGCTTTCGATCAACGCAATGAATGCATTTCACCGCAAGCTTGATGGCGAGCCAGCGATTGTTGAAGAGTTGCTGAAGAACTTCAGCGGCTGCGCAAAGTGGGGAGCAGACGACGAAGATTCCAAGACGCCGTTGCGTCGCGACTTGATCTTGGCGGGCGAGAATTTGACGGGCTGTCTGCAACGGACGATCTCATTTGTTGATGCGCGTACTGGCAAGGATTATCGAGTGGCGTCATCGCAAATTTCCTTGCCAATCAAGCGTTTTCCAGGACTTGCGATGCCCTGTCCATTTCTATTTCTGGGTGACAATCCGTTGCCTCTGCATCTGTATGACTTTGCACTTCATCTTTTTGCGAATTGGAATAATCCTCAGGCGCTTGTGTTCTATGTTCCAAAGTTGGAGACACAAGAAGAGGCTGCATACATCCGCATGATGATCGAGAACGCAGAGCGAATGATTTGCGCCAGACATCCTCAGTACAAGAACGGCACAATTCGAGTGATGGTCGTCCTTGAAAATCCGCGTGCAGTCTTTCGGATGAACGAGATCATGGACGAGTTGCATCCATACTTTGCTGGCGCATCGCTTGGCTGGCACGATTTTCTTGCATCGACTGCACGCTTGATGAAGAATGATGGCAACTATCGAATTCCAGTCAAGGCTGATCCGAACATAGTCATCAACAACATCAAGGCATCACATGATTTGCTCGCCGAAGTTGTAGGTTCTCGCGGTGGCATCAAAGTTGGTGGCATGTATGGAGTGCTTCCATCAGATGGTGATATGCGGAGTGCTTCTTTCCAAGTTGCGATCAAAGGATTCATCAAAGATGTGATCACGCAGATGAAGCGGAATCTGGATGGATTTTGGGTCGCGCATCCAGATTTTGTGCGGCTTGGAATTGCACTTGTTGAAGCATGGAAGCGATCGGTGCAAGGCGAAGGCGCCGTGCTTGATGACTTGGTGCGTGCGTTATTGACACATGATCATCAACGCGAGGTGTTGGATTTCATTCATGGACCCGATGTGCGCGGACTTAATCGAGAAGATCCTCTGTACGCGCGTTCGATTCTGGTTGCGGATGGGCGTGGATCTGGAACTGTCGCCAACAACGACCCAGAAGAGATTCGGTACAACATTTTTCAGTCGTTGCAATATCTGACTGATTGGCTCTGCGGAAATGGATGCGTTGCGCTTCCAGCAAGCATCGATGGCGTACCGGTGCGAGTGATGGATGATCTGGCAACGGCAGAGCGATCACGATGGGAAGTCTGGCACGAACTCCATCATGGCCGCTTTCATTCTGAGGACTTTGTGCGTATCGCACATGAGGAATTGCATTTCATTCGCAAGAATCTTTCTGATGGCAGCAAGATCGTGCAAGTGAAGTGGGATGATCGCACGCGCAAGTGGTATCCCGTTGCGATGAACATCATGATGCAGTTGATGGCAAGCGACGCACCCGTCGAATTCGCCACTGAATTGTTATTGCCATTTACAATCGAAACCATTCGCCGCGAAGATGATCCATGGGTCGCCGCACAAACAATCGAGCCGAAGAAGTATCAAATCCCCAAGCGAGTCGCACGATTACATACATTCTTTTCCGTGTGTGCAAGCCGAAGATTTGCAGCGCAGATGGCGCTTGACTCGGTTGTCAATCTGCGTTCCGCGGAAGATTTGGTGCGAAGTTTTACCCTTGATGAGATCAACGAAGCAGCTTGTTTTCATGGTGATATTGGTGAATCTGCGCAGTCACTCGATGCAACCGCTGCACAAGAGCAAGCGCGCGTGCTTCAGAAGTCTGCGGGCGCCGTTGGTCAGGGGGAGGAACTTCTCGCCCTTGGTCGCACGTATCGAGAGCGATTTGGTTTCAAGTTCTTGATTGCAGCAAAGGGGCGATCGGGATCGGAACTTCTTGATGCGCTCAAAGAGCGAATGAATCATACGCAGAACGAGGAAATCGAAAACGCACGTGAAGCACTTTGGCAGATCACGAAAGGTCGTTTGGAGGCGGCGCCTTTGGATACTGTTCAGCGCGACCTTGCAGATGCGCTTGCGAAACACGGCGTGCATGGTGCATCGATCAGCATAACGCAAGATGGAAAGCACATTCAAGAATTGCAATTCGGTCATCGTGATGCGCTGAATCCTGTGACTGGACAAACACTTTTCGAGATTGCATCGCTCAGCAAGAGCATCGGTACATGTTTCGCGATGGAATATTTTCGTTTGTCGGAAACGCCACTTTCAACACCAGTCAACACGCTCTTCGGCAAGACTGCGTCTACGTTTCGAATTCGATCGCTCGATGCAAATCATCCAGAGTGGGCAGATCAAGTGACGATCGCACATCTGTTGTCGCATCAGGCGTTGAATATGCACTATGTCAACGGCATCCCCGCCAACGAAATGATGCCGCCGATTGGGGAATTGCTCGTCGGCAACTCGCGATATGGATATGAGCCAATCGGGGTGATCAATGCGCCGGGCACGAAATTCCAATATTCAGGCGGGGGATTTTTGGCGCTTCAGCATTTGATCGAAAGCATCGAGCAGGCGCCGATCCATAAAGTGATGGATGGATTCCTGCGCAAACTTGCGATGAATTCGTGTTCGTTCGAGGAAGCTTCACTTGGTGAAAGAGAATGTGCGAGCGGATTTCTTGATTCTGGAAAAGTAGTCCAAGGAACACGAAAGATTTTTCCTGCGCTTGCTGCTGGTGCTGTTTCGAACGCATCAGACGTCTTGCGATTTCTGACTGCACTTGCTCGCGCCCGACATGATCTCGGTGGATGCGGCCCGATTTCTCATGACACTGCAGTGCGAATGCTGCATGGAATCGATAAGGGGTCTCGAGAGTTCATGGGATGCATGATGGGTCTTGGCATTTTTATTGCCGAAGCCGGATCAAATCGACTTTCGATTCATCAAGGATCGAACGATGGGTTCCGTGCGCTGTTTATTCATTGCCACGCTGGTCCCGATGCGGGAAAAGGATTTGTTGTGCTTTGTAACAGCGATGATGCTGGGATCCGTTTCAATGCCGAAGCCGCGCAAATCATCTTAAAACAATTTGCAATACAAGGCGTTTCCTGCGAACGATTTCAGAGTGATATTGCAGGAGGTAGCGCGCGTACTCTGGAAAGTATTGAGCAAGTGCAGCGAGTGAATGTTGGATATCGAGAACTTGTTTTCGCTGCATTTGAACAGGAACTTCCCGAAGAAATCGTCGATCGTGGTCCTCGTGATCCCCTTTCGGATTTTAATCTTGCTGTTGGGGCACAGGTTCTGTCTGCTTCAAATCAGCGATTTGCACGAGCAGAAAACTTGATCTCGCCAAATCTGCCAACATTCGAACCAGCACTCTTTGGCAAGCAAGGGAAAATCATGGATAGTTGGGAGACCGTTCGTCACAATCCTCTTGGAAGTGATTGGATGATTTTCGAGATGGCTTCGCAGTCGGCGATCGACTGCGCTGCGATCTCAACACAGTTTCATCTTGGAAATCATGCGGAGGAATTTGATCTCGAAGGTTTGGATTCGTTGTCTGGTGAATGGCAGGCAATCGTTCCTCGAATGCAATTGTTTGGTCACTCACAGCATGCAGTCAAGACTGTTTGTGGCGATAAAAAGTTTCGTCGCCTCCGAGTGCGGATATATCCAGATGGTGGATTGACGCGCTTGGCTCTGTATGGGAAAAATTTGCCCGTTCAAGAGAAAGAAAAACTTTTTATTCAGCCCATTCGTCAATATCCTGCATTCGACTCCCAGACTCGAAAACCAATGACGCCAAAGTATGTGGCGAATGTCGCAGAGATTGATGCCAACTTTGCTGCAAAGAGATCTCCGCATCGTGGTGGAGAAGTGGATATCGCAAGCGCTGCCTTCGGCGGTCGCGTGATCTCTGCATCGAATGAACACTATTCGCCTGCTGTCCAAGTCATCTCGCCCTATCCGCCGCTGAATATGGTCGATGGTCTGGAATCTGCCCGCACTCGAGTGCCTGGCCACAGCGAAAATGTGGTGATCGCACTTGGTCGCACTGCGACAATAGCACGAATCGAACTTGATTTCACCCGATTTGTAAATAATAATCCGCAGGAGATTTCAGCGGATGGTTTGTCCGCAGGGAAGTGGGTCACGCTTGTTGTACGAACGAATGTCAAAGCCTTCGCAGGCAACGCTATCTCCTTTGCTGTCGAGAGCAGTGAGCAGTGCGAGCAAGTCCGCGTGACCGTGTTCCCAGACGGCGGGATCAACCGTGTTCGCGTCTTTTCTGCAGGATGAATTTTGCTGTTCGATTTTGGTGCAGTGCAACCACTCGGTGCTACGATCGCCACGATGCGTGATTTCGCACTAATCCATCTGAATGGCGTGCGCCGAGAGATTCGCGGTCGTGAAGCATTGATGATGCTTGCAGAGTGGTTGCGAAAAGAAGCGGGATTGAGTGGAACGAAGATCGTTTGCGCTGAAGGCGATTGTGGTGCATGCACCGTGCTTCGGGCTTCTTGCCATCCGAGTTCGCACTCTGATCAATATCTGAATTTCGAGGCGATGAATTCCTGCATCGCAACAGTTGCTCAAATGGATGGGACGCACATCGTCACCGTAGAGGGGATGCAGTGCGAAGAACATTTATCGCCTGCTCAAGAAGCGATGCGCAAATGTCACGCTTCTCAGTGTGGTTATTGCACTCCAGGATTCGTGATGGCGATCAGCGCAATGTTGGAGCGGCACGATCAAGCAGATGCACGCACTGCATCCAATTATCTCACGGGAAATCTCTGCCGATGTACTGGATATGCACCGATTGTTGAAGCTGCTCTCACGGTACGAGCAACCGAGAAGCATTCAGTCGCGCGTCGATACTCGGATCCACATTCAATTTCAGAGTCAGTTTCTTCCACGAAGTTATCGATGTTGGTCGAGTATGACGGCACGAAACTTTTCGCCCCCGTTTCGCTGCGAGAGGCGGTCACATTTTCTGCGACACATCCTGGGACGCGTGTGCTTGGTGCCGCAACTGATCTTGGCGTGCAAGTGAACAAGGGAAAGCCTCTTCCGACTTCACTCTTAAGCCTTCACTTGATCCCCGAACTTTACGAAACTAAATTGACGCGCACTCGAGTGATATTTGGATCGCGTGTCACGCTTGCCGAAGTACGACGAGTCAGCGAAGATGTCGCGCCTGAGTTTGCGCGATTCCTGAATCTCTTTGCGTCGCCGCAAATCAAGAATGTGGCAACGCTCGTTGGCAACATCGCCAACGGATCTCCCATTGGCGATACGTTGCCATTTCTTCTGATCGCCGGCGGTGAAGTGCATGTTGCAAGTAGACCTGGTGCCAAGGGCGTGGTCCGCAAGCGAAAAATACCGATGACCGAGTTGTATGTTGGCTATAAAAAACTTGCGCTCGAGATTGGGGAAATTATCACCCATATCAGCTTTGATCGAACTTCTGCAAAGGAAGTGATGAGTCTTTGTAAAGTCACGCAACGCAAAGATCTTGATATTAGCGCAGTCAGCGGCGCATTTTCGCTCACGCTGAATTCGAGTCTCAAAGCAAGTCGCAATGGAAAAACTGCCCCGCATGTTGTCTGTGCACGAATTGCATACGGCGGCGTTGCTGCGACGCCGCTACGTATGCCAGAAGTCGAGTTTGCACTTTGCGGCGAATTGACTGCGGAGCGGATCGAATCTGTTTCGCAACTGATTGCTCTTTCTATCAAGCCGATTTCAGATGTGCGAGGCAGCGCGTCCTATCGACGAGTGGCAGCCGCAAATCTGTTTCGCCGATTTGGCAATGAGGTGCTCCGTGGCTGATCCGGTACGCGAACTCGGTGGTGCGGTGAAGCTGATCAGCGACTCGGGCTCCCCATCGCATGATTCTTCGATCACGCATGTCACGGGCAAGTCCGAGTATGTCGACGACCGACCGATGCTCAAAGGCGAACTGCACTGCGGGTTGGTTTATAGCCCATATGCGCATGCTCGAGTTGTTCGCCTCGACACTGCGCCTGCGTTAAAAATTCCTGGAGTGATCTGTGCTGTCACTGCAAGTGATGTTGCGCATAATTTGTGGGGAAGCATTTTTCAAGATCAGCCAATCATCGCTGCAGGCGAGGTTCATTATGTTGGCGAGGTTGTTGCCGTGGTCGGAGCAGAAACCAAAGAAGCTTTAGGAAAGGGATTGGCTGCTGTCATCGTCGTGTGGGAAAAACTTGCAGATATTCGCTCGATTGCAGCCGCGATTGATGCAAAGAGTTTTATAGGCTCGCTGCGCACTATTTCAACTGGCGATGCAGAAGGTGCTCTCGCTAGTGCGCCGCACTCTGTGGCTGGCACGCTTGAAATCGGCGGTGCGGATCATTTTTATCTTGAGAGTCAAGCGGTTGTTGTTTATCCCAAGGAAGATGGTCAACTTGAAGTGCACTCTTCTACGCAGCATCCGACTGAAACGCAGCATGTCGTTGCGGAGGCGTGCGGGTTGCGCTTCAGCGATGTGGTCTGCATCGCAAAGCGTCTTGGTGGCGCATTCGGCGGCAAAGAATCGCAAGCCGCTCCGATCGCTGCATACGCCGCACTCATTGCCAAGCGAAGTGGTCGACCTGCGCGCTTGGCGCTAACGAAGGATGATGACATGATCATCACTGGAAAGCGAAATCCATTTCAAATTGAATATCGTTGCGGCTTCGATGGCAAAGGAAAAATTCTAGCGCTTGATGCGATGTTGCACTCTGACGGCGGCGCTTATGCCGATCTTTCAACTGCGATCATGGAGCGCGCTCTCTTGCACTGCGATAACGCATATTCAATTGCGAACATGCGCGTGCGTGGTCAAGTCTGTCGTACGAATTTTCATCCACACACAGCATTTCGCGGATTCGGCGGGCCAAAAGGTGTTGCCATGATCGAGTCAATCATTGAAGACATCGCTCGTGTTGTTGGCCGCGATGCGCTGGATGTTCGCACTCTCAATTGCTATGACCAGACTCAGGACATCACTCATTATGGCCAGCGCGTAGAAAACAATCATCTACCTGCGCTCTTTGCATCACTCGAGAATCGCTGCGAGTATCGAAAACGGCGTGAAGAAATTCGTGTTTGGAACGCGGAGCGATCGCATGAAAACAACGCGCCCGTCCGCGGTCTCTCGTTGACTGCAGTCAAGTTTGGAATTTCATTCACCACACGTTTTCTCAATCAAGGGAATGCCCTTGTGAATGTCCACCGCGATGGGACGGTGCAAGTTTCGACGGGTGCCGTCGAGATGGGGCAGGGTGTCAATTCGCGGATTGCAGCAGTCGTTGCAAATCAGTTTGGGTTACCGATATCAAGCGTCCGGGTCATGCCTACATCAACCGAAAAAAACGCAAACACTTCGCCAACTGCTGCTTCGACTGGAACAGACATCAACGGTGCGGCGGCATTGAAAGCCTGCGAATCGATTTGCAGTCGCCTCGCGGCATTGGCGATTCAACTCCGATCAATTCCAGCAGAATTATGGCCAAGCAAGACGGCAGGGCTTGGAACAATGCCAGAGATTATTGTTGGCGATGGTGTTTCTCCTAATGGCACACCTGAACAACTCGTCGATTTTGTTGGATCGAATGTCACGGTGACGGATCGATCTGGCGCAGTGTTTGCAATTGGTTTCGCGGAATTGATCCGTGAGGCGTACCGCAATCGGATTTCAGTCAGTGACTATGGCTATTACTCAACTCCAAATCTTGGCTTCGATAAAGTGCAAGGCAAGGGAAATGCATTTTTATATTTCACGCAAGGCGTCGCAGCAAGTGAAGTCGAGCTTGACCCAGACACTGGCGAAGTGAAGGTTCGGCGCGTTGACATATTGATGGACTTGGGCAGACCAGTGAATCACGCGCTTGATATGGGGCAAGTGATGGGTGGATTTATTCAGGGGATGGGATGGGTCACAACCGAACATCTTGTATATGACAATAATGGCAAGTTGCTTTCTCATTCGCCAAGCACATACAAGATTCCAAATGTGCAAGACACTCCCCGCGTTTTCAACGCTGATTTGATTTTCAACGAGGGCAATACACAGAACATCCGAGGATCGAAAGCGTCGGGCGAGCCACCATTGCTCTTGTCGCTTTCAGTGTGGACCGCAATTCGCGATGCAATTATGTCGGCGCGCAATCATTCAACAACAGGAAAAGTGCAGCTTGTCCCACTAGCAATTCCAGCAACAGCAGAGCGCGTGTTGCGCGGACTCTCACCAGAATCATTCGCCATCTGGGATGCGCAAGAAGCAAGTGGTGTCCATTGACAATCGGGAGTGCACAATGAGTTGTTCGATGCGTGAATATCTTCAACATGCAAGCGCACTCGCCGAGCGAGGCGCAGTCTTTGTCACGGTCACGCTTGTTGAGCCTGAAGGTCACGTTCCGCAAGATATTGGTGCGAAGGCGATCATCACAGCGAGTGGACTTGCATGGGGAACTGTCGGCGGCGGTCGGCTTGAGGCGCGCGCAATCACCCATGGGCAAGCGATGATCGCTCGCCAAGTTGCGGGAGCAATTCCTGCTGCTGCG
>Ga0209086_10001379_pt1 | contig 19848 bp, 15 predicted proteins | sample M_130207_XF_Meta_FD_187312 | JGI IMG/M metagenome (GOLD analysis project Ga0209086, IMG submission 187312) | Freshwater microbial communities from Lake Montjoie, Canada to study carbon cycling - M_130207_XF_MetaG (SPAdes) (version 2) | ecosystem: Environmental > Aquatic > Freshwater > Lake... | reverse complement strand
AGTGTCACGGTTTTAGATCTTAAGCTGAAATAAATCCGATGATCAAGGGTTTAATGGAACCAAACCCAGTGATTCTTTCACTTCACGAAGCATCTGGGAGTCCTTGGTTTCTAGTTGAGCCAAAAACTTTTCAATCTGCGGATCTTTGGGCGCGGTCAGGGCATAACGAAGAAACGCACGCTTCATGACGGGTGCGGTGAACCCTTTGGTTCCATATATACTCAGTATCTCTTGGGTAAAACCCCAGTGCTTCATTTTTCGCAGTTCTTCAATTGCAAGATCTGCTAGTTCACCTTGTTTCAATGCTATGTTTAAAGCTTTGAAAATTTCAGCCTTATCTGATTTGCCCTGCATGATTTCATTGGCAACTTTGATTGAACGAATGCATGAAAGCCTTGTCTGCAGTGGCGTATTATCTGCTTTTAAAAACCCATCAAGTGCATTCCAACCTTGGGCGGGGTGCAACCGGATCAATGCAACCATCGCTCCATCAAAAGCAGCCTGCGCCCTGGAATCCTGCGACTTAAGCATCTCGAGTAAAAAAGTGATATCAGCTTCAATTCCACATCCACCAAGAAGAAATGAATACAACCCCAAACGCTCTTCAGGAACCTTCGGATCTAAAATCCAACTTTTCAAAAGAGCAGGGTTCATTTTTTTTGAAAACTCAAGAAGCATAGAATCTGAAGCCTTGGCGAATTCCAAGAAAGCATCTGTGGCTATTTCTCTCGAAGGCGATTGCAGAAAAGGAAGGTAATAATCTAGCAGAGCAGGGCCCTTGAGGGTTATCGCCCCCAGTGCCCCAGCAGCATAATTAGATACTTCTTTCGAGGGAATAGAAACGCCACGAAACACATCCAACTGCCCTTTCGAATAGTCTGCAAATAACAAAATCCCATTGTAGGCATTGGCATCAAAGGGCAGATATTGCTTGATGGAAATAGAAGTCTGAGGCTTAAAATCGGCGGGTAGTACAAAGTTTTTTTGCACGGAAATTTCAGTCTTCCCCGTCCCATCAACTTCAAGGCTTGATTTAGTGATGACGCCAAACAGAATTACCTTGGAGTTTGATTTTAATGCCTGCTCCCGAAGAGAAAGAGATTGCCCATACCCAGCACAAATACTGCATGCAATAATTTTTTCTGCGGAAATTGCAGCAATTAATACAACAGCAAAAATGAGGTGAGCAGTTCGCAATAAAACCGTCCTTCCCTGGACTAAGTATTCCCGAGGACAAGTATGTTTATTTCGCACCGGGAGCTGGTTGCTCTAATTTCAATAATTCCTCTGCGTCCATAACCCCTTGAGCATCTGCAAGCCTTTGCTTTTTAACAAAATCGTCTGCAGCGGCACTTCCTTTGCAAGACAATGCGTAGCGCAACACAGCTCTTCGAACGATTGGGATTTTCTTATACGCATCTTTTTCTTGCAAGCCCAGAACCTTGTCTGCCTGATCCCAAACCTTCCATTTCCTCATGTCTTCAATTGCCAAATCGGAAATATCTTCTTGATCCAGCAATAAAACAATAGCTTCAATCAGGTTTTTCTTAGGAATCAAATCTGGAGCAAACTCTAGAAAAAACCTCACTGCCCGTAAACCTGCATATCTAAACAAAAACTCTTTCTTGGGATTCTTCATCACCGCAATAAGATATTCCCAGCCTTCTTTGGGATTGAGCATGGCATAAGCGGCAAACACGCCATCGATGCCGCTTGCAGATTGTTTTTCTGGATCTTCCAGCAACTGTTTAAGAATTTGCGCATCTTCTGGCTTGCCACAATGCCCAAGAATTGAAGCGTACAAACCCATTTTAAAAGACGGAGTGGTCGCATTTTTAAGCCAAGAAATCACTTTCTCCCGGGAAAAGAGTTTTGCTGCGAGTTCAAATTCTTTGTAGCCTGCATTACCAAACTCTTTGTAAGCATCGTTTGAAATTTCAGTATCTGTGTTTTCCAGATAGTTAAAATAAAACCCAAGCTTTTTTGGAAGGGTGCTATCTTTTAAAGCCAACGCGCCTTGTAGGTAAGCGACTATTTCACTTTCTGGGGGAACTGCAACGCCCCGATAAGGGTCGAGTTTATCTTTATAAACCTCACAAAAAAGTAGGAACTTATATTTCCCATCTTTGTCTGGTGGTACATAGCGGGGAAGAGTCAGTGTTTTTTTACCACCACGGATGGCATGATCTTTAATGACTTTTTCGACTTCAAAATCAGTGCTACCATCGGCACCATCAGCATTACCAATCTTGGCATTTTTCAAAGTACCAAAAAGAACCATGCTGGCTTGATTGACTTCCCCTACAAGGGTTTGGCCCTGCATGGTGCAAAAAGGGCAGGAGAATAGCCTGCCTGTAACTGCGACAAAACAAAAAAGCAAAATGAAAAACATCTTCTTAAGGTTCATAATAACTCCAAGACTTCTACGGATTAAATTACCGCATAATGGAATGCTAGTTAGCATAGGGGTTGGAATCTTGCGGTACAACTTTAACCAAATCATCATTAAGTTTGTGTTCGGCATCGGGGTATAAAACCAAGGCAGTCATGTACTGTTCATTATCTTTTCGTTTGAGAAAATGTACACGGCCCGTCACTTGAACCCATTTGTTAGCATACTTTTTCCATGATAGTTTTTCTGTGGAATTAGGATCAACCATCATGACCGCGTTGAGTGGCACTGCATCAGCAGCACAGCAATTAATTTTAAAACGGATGAGTGAAAAGCGCTTTTCTTCTTCACCCACATATTTCCCTATCAATCTGACTGTTTTACCTTCGTAATGATTTCTGCTTTCCTGAGTCATGGAAGCCATTTCCAACTGTAAAAAACCAACATTAAAGTCAATTCCCTTTTCAGCTACAGAAGCTACTTCACTAAATTGCGAAAGATCTACACCCTTGACATTACTGAAAACCTCGTTGGGAACATTAAGGAAGAATAAAACAATTGGAAGAAGTAAGACAATAAATCGAACAGGGGCAGAACCATGACTATGATCATGCCCACAATCTGCATGACCTGGTGATTCATGGTTATGCCCATGCTCGTGACTATGATCGTGATCGTGGTTACAATCGGGGCCATGCACATGATTATGGCCATGGTCGTGATCGTGGGTTTTATCATGATCATGATCGCAATCGGGACCATGCACATGTTCATGTTTAGGTGCTGATTTTAATTTGCCCGATTCAAGCCATAGAGCGATTACCCGGATAGATACAATGCCCAAAAGAATAATGCTGCCAGTTAAAACCCAGAAATGAAACTTGGGATGCAAGATAATCGATAATTTGTTGCCATAGGAAATAATCTGCCCATCGGCACCATAAATAGGAAAGGGCCACCACAGCATGATGCAAACATAGGCGATGGAAAGAGAGATACCAACGCCAATTAATTGTTCGATGTAATATTCGGTAGCATTATCGTGGTGGTCATGTTCATTAGCCACAAATTCACCTAGAGGTTAAAGTTATAGGATCAATTTTTGGAAAGAAGAACTTAGGTCCAAGGTTTTCCCAAAGGCCATGCAAGATCATGGTGTAAAGAAAAACCTGAATTACCACAGAGATGATTATAGTCCAAATCAATTTGGGTTTAAACACTCTGGTGTACATCATGTAAAGTTTAAGATCGAACATGGGACCAAGTACAAGGAACCCAGCTTTAGCTGCGGGTCTTAAAGTAACAAAACTGGCAGCGACAAAGGCATCGGCTTCGCTGCAAAGGCAAAGGACAACCGACAAAGCCATCATCAAAAGAACAGCAAGAATGATATGGGAACGGGAAAGTTCAGAAATAGCATCATGGGTAAGCCAAATGCGAGTAAAAGCAGCAAGGAGCGCGCCAATGGTAAGAAAAACGGTGATATCGATAAAGTCGTGAAGTGCGGTTTCCGAAATTCTGGAAGCACGGGCAAACCAATTCATGCTGCCTTTATTTACAGTTACATCATCATCATCAACAACATCAAGTGAAAGTTTGCTTTTAACAGGGGGCTTAGCCAAAGGCATGAGAAGTTCATCGCCATGTTTTTGATGAAGGCGGTCAACAATAAGGCTGGTTCCAACTGCAACGAGATAAGCCATACCTGTACGGGTCAAGACCATTGCAAGTCCGCCCATTTGAAAAGCAAGAGTTCCGTTTTCGGTGGCATTCTCCATACCATCAAAAGCAACATAAGTGCTAAGTAAAACGAGGGGATTAATAATGGGGCCGGCTAAAAGATAAGCCACGCAACAACTCAAAGGTAAACCTTTGCGCAGCAACCTGCGCATAACTGGTATGATGCCACATTCGCACATGGGAAAAATCAAACCTAGAAGTGCGCCTATTAAAATTGCAAAAAACCGATTCCGCGGAAGAAGCCTTGCGATCAGTTTTTGAGGGAGCAACTCTTCAAGAAGCCCTGCAAGCAAAGACCCAATAACAATAAAGGGCAAAGCTTCATAAAAGATGCTGGTGAAAATCAGAAGGAAGTCTTTAATTTTATCGAGAGCTTGAGAACTATCCACAGCTTCATTTATCCCATCTGTAAAAAAGTTTAGTTGGGAACCTGCCCCAACCATTTATGCTTTATCTATTGTCAATTAGATCGGTGCTGGAATCAAGGAGCTGGTTGAATTAATATCAATTATATTAAGAAGTAGCCTTTAATTTCCCAATGATCATCGAGCAAAAAAACAACCCCACACCCAGCATCACGATCGTGCCTGAAACCCCAAACTTAATCCCCGAACGAACTTGGAGTTCCCAGCTTGCGCCCAACCCAGCTAAACACACAAAGACACTCAGCAGAACGGTAAGCCAGAAAACTTCACGCAAATTTCTTCCAAGATTGAATGCCGTAGCTGCAGGTACAATCAATAAGGCGTTGATCAAAAGCACTCCCACATACCTTAAGCAAAGATTCACAATTAATGCCAACAAGATGACAAACAAATAGTAAAGAACCGTAACAGGGTAACGCCTCGAAAGTGCAAGGCTGCTGTTGAAACTGCTAAAGACCATGCGGTTATAAAAAAAGAACAAGAAGACCCAGGTAAAAACAGCCAATCCCGCCATGTATAAAATCTCGGATGCACTTACAAAGAGCGGGTCGCCAAATAGAAAATCTTCCAAACTGAAAACACTGCGATCATTGATAATATTTTTAAGCATGGCAGCAAAGCCAAGTGAAAAGGCAAAGAAAACACCAATCACGGTGTCGCTAGCCAACCCAGTCTGGCCCCTAACATAGGCGATACCGGCGCCTACAGCGATACCAAAAACAACCATAATGGGTGTAACCCATTCCCAGAATTCTTCCTTGGGCCGGGCGCCAAGAATAAATAGCTCGAAAATAACATAGCCCAAGCTCACCCCAGCAAAAGCACAATGAGCTAGGGCATCGCTAAAAAAAGCCATCCTACTGCCAACGACCATGGAACCCACTGCACCACAAGTTAAGCTGACGAGGGCAAGGGCAAGCATCGCCCGAAGGTTAAAGACCTGGTTAAAGAAAGACCCCTCAGAAAAATTCGAGGCAAAAGAATTAAGAATCTGGTCAAGCCAATGAATACCTGCACTACCAATCAGAGGATGAAACAGATCAACAGGCATAAAAAAATTCCATAAGGATCGTGTTAACTAATTAGCGCCCACCCGCAATGGCGGCGCTATGATCGACATTATTTTTAGCCAATGGGGCAAGGAGCTTATGCAATAATTTCATTGAAGCAGTAGCCTCTGCCAGCGAAAGAGTAAGCGGTGGAGATATCCTAACCACCTTCCGGGCTAATGGCCCAAGAATATGAATACCATCGCCGTTGGGTTCACCTCGATAACAGGCTTCAACCATGGCGCAGGCCCATTCATGCGAATTTTTCCCTGCCCAATCGGCCATTTCAACGCCCCAAACCATGCCACCTTTTTCGCCACGAACATTGGCAACAAAAGGCATATCTTTTTTTAGGGCAATCAAGCCCTCCTCAATAATTGCAGATACTTTGCGAGAATGCTCAAGCACTTTACCGTTTTCAAATTCTTCGAGGGTAGCAATCACCGCCGCACAACAAAGCGGGTTAGCACTCCATGTATCTGATGCTTCACCATATTCCAAACAATCAAACAAATCTTTTCTGCCAACGACAGCGGCCACGGGAACGCCATTGCCCAAGCCTTTTCCCAGCACAACAATATCGGGTTCAATGCCATAGGATTCGTAGGCAAAGTTTTGGCCAGTGCGGCCAAAATTCGCCTGCACTTCATCAAGAATAAAGACGATGTCTTTCTCTCTGCAAAAACGAACGAGCATCTGAAGATATTCTTTTGGGGGATGATAAGAACCACCACCACCTAGATAAGGCTCGGTGATCAATGTCCCAAGTTTTCTTCCATATTGATGCCAAAGCGCATCCAATTCTTTTTGGTAATGCGTAAAATCAAACGGTTTATCCCGCATGGAGAGATCATTGCATTCACACATGGGGAACGAAATGAATTTAACCCTGGGGTCGCGCTCCTTATCATTTTCGGTGCCGGTGATTGCGTTGGATAAACCCTTTTTTCCATGAAACCCATATCGGGTTGCGATGATCATATCGCGGTTTTTATCTTTTGCCATCGCAGCCCAAAGCGCCTTTTGAATTCCCTCGGAACCCGAAGCCGCCCAAAGAACCTGCTGCATTCGAACGCCAACAGGATGCACCCGCATCAAGGCAAGCAATTTTTCGCTGGCTTGAATTTCAATTGGGGTTGCAGCATTGTAAGCGGTCATGGTGACTGCAGAGAAATAAGCATCTCCATCGTTTGCAGCACCAAGATTATTCCAACCCATCAATTCAAAAAACCTTTTGGTCCATCGAACAGGGTTATGCCCAAGATTTGCAACCAATACACCGGAAGTGAAGTCGTATAGTTTTCTTCCTTCGGGTGTCCAATGAAATGCACCTGCGCTTTTTGCCAAAATCGCCTGACTAGGGGTATAAGTGCGCAAGGATCTTGGCTCAATAGCCACCAAATGATCACGAATAACATTCGAGTTGTTTTCACCAGGATGATGAATGGGTTTGATCATGACAATTTCCTTTGGAAGCAAATAAATACAACCTTATAAGAATAGCGGTAAATACTTGGGAAGTACAGACGGAAACATTATGCTTGTTAGGCTTAAACTTTTGTAGCATGCAGAACCAAATGCCCGGATTTACCAGGCCGATATAACACCAATCCACCATCTGGCCCATTAACCAAAACTTGGGCTCCAGAATTTCCAGCAACATGCTCAGACAAAATCGCTTCCATCGCCTGAACTATCGCAACCGTATTTCTATCCGCACTAAGATCATTGTAAGAAAGTTCTTTCATGGATTGCAATCTTTCATCCCGACTTAAAGCAGGGCCTGCAAACTCAACAAAAGCAACCTCCTCAAAAAACCGATGAATCACCTCTAATCCATAACCACGCTGACTGCGTTTACCCCAAGGCTCTAAAAAAGAACCATTGTAATGATAATTGGGAGTGTTCTTAAGTTCGTTGGGAGTGCGATCTTCAATTGCCATTTCGACCCCGCGTTTTCGCTGATGGGCATTCCAAATTGCGTTATCAAATCTAAATTGAACCTCTTGCTCTACATAACCGGGAAAATTATCAGGCATCACCCAACTGGTATGAATATCAAAAGTCGCCTCACGATTATCTGGGTGCCTATAAGTTATCTGAAGCTGGCAAGAATCCCAAGTCGGCCCATCTGCATTTCCGACCAAACCCCTCTGGCCTGTCGCATTGATACGAATCAACTCCCAACCCGGCTGTACGCTTGCAGGCCCAAATGTAAAATCAATCAACTTGATATAGTGGACCGCAACATAAGTGCCAGGGTTTCTTCCCACGATCCATTCTGCAAATTGTTTCCCGCTGATTGATTTGGGTTCGAGCAAAGAGCAGTAGCCATTATTAATATGACGAAAAACAGAATCCGCATAGTGAGTGCGCAATTTCTTATGATCAGGGTCTGCAAGCTTGTGATAAACAACTTTGGCGAGGACTTTCTTTTGATCAGCTATTTCCTGAAGTTGTTCCAATTCTTTGAGGGTAAGAACGGAGGGTTTTTCGATCAAGACATGCTTGCCCGCAAGGAGGGCCATTTTTGCTGCTTCAAAATGCCGGTCATCAGGTGTTGCAACACAAACCACATCAACATTGGATGCGAGCATTTTTTGAATGGCTTCATTCCCGTGGAAATTTTCAAACAGGGGAATAATGTTCTTCAACTGCTGGAGGTAATTTTGGCCTCTGGTACCTGTTCGGGTTGCAGCCGCTGTCCAGCGAACATCGACAGGGCCGGTGGCAGGGGAGTAAAGAGGCGAGTTCGCCAACCCTAGGAAAACAGGCTTGTAGGTTTCATCAAAAATCATCCCGAGGCCGATCATGCCAACGCGTAAAACTTTGTGATCTTCGTTAGGAGTTTTGTTTTGATTCATGTCGAAGAGATCCTTTGGAAGGCAGGAAAAGCAATTGGAATTCAATTTACAATATACCCAGAGAAAGAACCGGGGCCAACAAGAATATGTTATTAGCGATACTGCTTAAAAGGGCTGAAAACAAAGGGCGAAACCGATAAAAGCGCATTATACCTTTAAGGAAACATAACAGCCGTTATCGGACGTTGCTATTATAAGTTCCAGCCAATTCCCGCCTTCAAACAGCGTCCGATAACGGATCTTATGTTTCATTCGTGGTATAGCTTCAAATTCTTTTATCAATCAGATATGAAAGGACGACTCAAGCAGAACCAGCAGATTGCTCTTGCGAATTACCTTCCAACAATACACCCATGTTGCGGAATTTCTGGTAACGCTTTTCGAGTAACTCATCAACGGGAAGCTGCAGCAACTCACCCAGATAGCGAAGCAAATACGACTTCAAGGTGTTCGACATTTCTTTTGGATTACGATGCGCTCCACCCAATGGTTCTGGAATAACCGCATCCACGATCCCCATCTTTGACAATTCTTTAGAAGTGAGTTTCAGAGCATCAGCGGCGATTGGCTTAGTGATCTCGGTGGCAGCTTTCCAAAGAATACCTGCACACCCTTCCGGGCTGATCACGGAATAATAAGAAAACTCAAGCATACTAACTTTGTCGCCCACGCCTATACCCAAAGCACCACCCGAACCACCTTCCCCAATAACCACACAAATTACCGGAGTCTTAAGGCAGGACATTTCAAGAATATTGGCGGCGATGAGTGAAGACTGGCCTCGCTCTTCTGCGCCAATGCCGGGGAAAGCCCCCGGAGTATCAATAAGACAAATGATCGGCAGACCAAACTTTTCTGCCAACTTCATATTCTTCAAAGCTTTTCTATAACCCTCGGGATGGGCACAACCATACATGCATTCTCTTCGCTCTTGCAAGGTATGGCCTTTTTGATGGCCTACCAATAAAACGCGATGCTCTCCAATTCTTGCGAATCCGGTTCGAAGGGCCCGGTCATCACCAAATGCACGGTCACCATGCAGTTCTACAAAATCATCAAAAATCATTTCCACATAGTCCATCATTTGTGGACGATCAGGATGGCGGGAAACCAAAACGGTCTCCCAAGAAGTAAGATTCCCAAATTTTACTTTTTTAAGACTAGCGACTTCTTTGCGAATACGACGAATCTCTTCGCTATTTGAAATATCTGAACCCTCCTTCACCTCCAACGATGAAAGAAGATCCTCAAGTGCGTATATTTCTTTTTCAAACGGTAATCTTGCTTGCGAACCCATTGACCCCTCAAACATTTACTATGGCTAATCCCAGCCACACGAATACCTGTTTATATCTTATCAACTCAAAAACATCAAACAACTTATGAAACTCATTCTATTGCTAGATTTTTCAAATTATTGTATTTGAATACAAGCCCAATTTTGACTTCCTAAGGAAGCACTCACTAAACCGGATGGTTCCGATGTCTACTATACCGATGCAACCCAATCACAACACAGGCGCTTTAAAAAATAGAATCGTGTTTTTCAGTATTAGTCTAGTACTGCTCCTCGCAGCGGCTTCCCCCATATTTCTTCGTACCAATTCCGAGTTTGACCTAGTTTTCAAGACTTACGCCAACCTTTTAATCCAAGGCGAAGATATTTATCATGAAGGTTCCGTCTTCATGTACCCACCCTGGATGGCTTTTATCTGCATCCCATTCAACACTCTACCCCAATGGCTCTCCAGACTAAGCTGGGGAATCATCAATATTTTTTTTCTTTATCTTGCAATCGATAGTGCTTGGAAAATCAGTCGGGCTGTTTTTCCATCAAACGACAAATTCGGGTGGATAGCTTTCATCATCGGCTTAATTTGCGCTTCAACCTATTTCCTCAACTGCCTTTCGCATCAGCAATTCGATGTACTCATTGCTGGCACCATCCTCTTCGGATGCCTGCAACTATCAAAAAACAAAGAGATTAATGGTGGCATATTATTAGGAGTAGCTGCGGCCTGCAAACTGACTCCGCTTTTATTTCTTCCCTACTTGATCTACAGGTTCCGGTGGAAGGCAGTATTGGCATTTGTACTCGGATTCTTATTTTGCAACTTCATTCCAGACATTATTCTTGGGCTTCCGAAGGAGGGGAAACCTAGAGCAATTATTTTTGTAGAACGATTTCTAGCCCCAATGACAAAACCCGACTTTGTTCCAGGAACATGGGGCAGCGAAATTATTTACAACCAATCGCTGGCAGGTTCCGGGAAAAGATTCACTCAAACCCATATCGAAACAAAAGATGGTAAATACTCCGTCATCATTGAAAACGATAACTCGCAATCCACGAAAGTAAAACCTATCCTCATGGGTCTGGTAATCTTTGGCACGGCAATGACTTTATTTTGCTGGGGATGGCCAGGAAATCCTATCAACTTAAACGCCATAGGATCGCCACAATTTGCACTCGAAGCTTCGATGATCCTTTGCGCAATGCTTTTGCTTTCCCCGATGTCGAGTAAAGCGCATTTCGGAATTTTGATCCTGCCAGCATTTTGCCTGGCAAGAATGCTTGAGTCACAGAAAAAAATCCTCGCTCTGTTCTTTCTCGCAATACCATTAATGATGGGGATTTTGTTAAACAAAGATCTTAGCGGCGCAAATATTTACACCCTGCTGTTGTGGGTTGCAGGTGTGACTTGGTCAACCATTTCATTATTTATAGGAAATACAATGCTGCGATATTCGACAAAGAATGCGAACGAATCTCTAATCCATCATTAAGACCAATACTCTTCGAAATGAATATTGCCTGGGGCATGACCATGGCCTAAATCTGCATTGAAACCCCGGGATTCTAAAAGCTCAATGATACCTTCAGGTTTGGGATAAGTTCTCACCCCTGTTTCAAGATGTTTGAATGGGGCACCAATCATTGCGGGATTTCCGCACAAATATACATGGGTCTTTTCGGGATTAAGTTTAGAACCGAGTATGGCTTCCATTTCACCGGACCGAACCAAATCCTGCAAGTAACGCTTTTTCGAAGGATCACCTTCGCGAGTTGTAAGCGCTATGTATTTATAGTTGGGGGCGTTCTTCATCAACACATCATGAACATTAAGGTAGCCAAGATCTTTACCCATACGCACACAGCAAGCAGAAATAATCTTCCCTTGGTGATTATTTCGCAGCATTTCAAGTGCCATGTAGTTATGGGGCGCCTCACCTGTTCCGGTTGAAAAAAAGATCACATCATCATCGGGCTTTACATGAGAAAGATTGTAATGCCCGGTTATTTTTTCACCCATGAAAAGCCTTGAACCAACTTCCAGATTAAACAATCTGGGGGTTAATGCAGGTGCGATCTCACGGCCTGTTTCCCGGACCAAAACAATATAAAACTCGTTCCAATCATTTTCTTCTGCCTTGATGTATGAACCATCAGGCCCAAGAATTGAACTTGATAAAGAATAGGCCCGCCTTGCAAGTTTCGTCAACTCTTCCTCGGGAAGGGTTTCTTCCTGGCACCCAGGATATCTACCTTCCCAGTACCCCAAACCAAGCAAAGTATACTGACCAGCACGATGCGGCCTTATGGCCTTATCCGGTTTCACCCGAACAATCATCAAGTCAGAATGAGCTTTTTTTAACTCAACAACGGTCGCATTGTACTTGGTATTCCTAAGTTCTTCTATCTGTTCAACAGGCAAGTTGCAGGCCATATTCTCTTCCCAAATAATTGATCAAGAAATCTTTTTAACAGCCGTGTTAAAAATGTCGATGCATGCCTTAAGATCTGGAGATGGGTCTTGAGGATTAGCTTCGTATTCTATGCTTATCATACCGCTAAAACCAACATCACTTAATGCCTTGAGCACCGAATCAACATCCAAAACACCCTTCCCAAAAACAACATCAGTGTTCTTTTTATTGTCATGATCTTTAAGATGCATGCCAAAGTTTCGTTTACCCATGGTTCGAACTTCAGTAGCTGGATCAAGATTTTTTCCCAATTGGGCAGATCGGATTAGATGACCCGTATCTAAACAAGAACCAATCAATGGGTGGTGGTCTTTCACCCCTGCCATGATTAATTCAGCACTATACCAACGGTGCAACATCATCTTGCCAGCAGGACCATGGGGATGAATTGCGATAGCAATTTTATATTCAGCGCAAAGTTTGTCGAGGCTTTCAAAACTATCTGGATCAGGGTCTGCACTAAAAGCGGTAACGCCAACAGCCTTGCCAAAATCAAACATTTTTTTGTTGGCATCATGATCTTTGGTAAATCTTTGAACGCCAAAGGCCACTGGCTTAATGCCATATTCTTTGCAAAGGTTCAAGATAGCCTTGAGTTGTTCTGGCGTGCTGGTTGCAGGAATGTGCTTTTGATAAAACTCAGCTTGAGTAACGCCAAGCTCCTTCATTTTTTTCAAGGCAGTTTCGAGATCAAAGTTTCTGTAGGTGTAGGTTTGAACACCCAAGATAATTTTCGGAGTGGGCTGTTTTTTACCCAAGAACTCTTGCGCCTTCAAAATTGAAGGAGCAGTTAGGCTGGTTCCAAGCAAAGCCAGGGATGCCTGCTTAACAAATACTCTACGCGAATTCTTACTTACATAATCACTCATGGCAATCTCCACAAAGATGGAAAAAATAAAATCTCTAGCCTATGTTAAACATAGTCTAGAGATTAAGGCCATGAAAATTTCGATAACAAGCAAAAGTTCTGATCTTCACCCTCAAAGCCTGTTATTTGTTTGGAGCAAACATCTGTTCAATTTCCTTATCAGAAATCGTGTTTTTGCCTTCTTGTGTATCAATTACCAAGGCGGTATTTCCGGGGGTTACCCAAATCAAATAGTTGCCCAGACCAAATAGTTTTCTTAACTGGGGCTGTTTTTCTAATAATCGGAAGTATGCATCGCTTTGAGCCTGAATAACCATTGTGGGCATGGATTTTTGAAACCCTTCATCAATCCAAACCCCGCCCACCTCGATCATACTTCGACCTGAAATCTGTTTAATTGCAGTTTCAGAAACAGTAATCTGATCTCTAAAATTTTGGTTTTGGACCGATAGATCCACCCCCATTTTCCCTCCTTGAACAGCGTTCTGATCCCTCCTTCGCAACGCATCCTTGGCACGATCGAGATCGCCCTTTGCATCCATGGCTTTTTTCAATTGCTCTGCACCGGGCGCACCTGCAATTCCAGCAAACTCAAAAGCTTTTTCAGCAGCAGTCGCCCTGCCCTCTGCAAGTTGGCCCGGTCTACTTTGATTTTCACGCGCAAATTCAAGAACTTTACGATTACCATCACCACCCGATGAGGGTAGCAAGCCAAACGGAACAGGAAGCTTGGGAGTGGGATAACCAGGAACCGGCCTATGAATAGGGTATGCAACATGATCGGGAACAACTAAATAACTTGTGTAGGGAGTGGTTATTCCATATTTCTTTGCAAGCTTGGTAACCTCATCCACAAGCTCGCCTTTCTCACCATTGGCACGAATCTGGTCGAGTAGAAATCCAACTTTCCTTCGTGCCCACAATTGCTCGACAAAGCTTTTGGAATCTGAAGTCTTTTCGGGAAAGTTATATTCATAAACAAATTCTTTCTTTTCATTGGCAAGATCGCCCCTCAATTTGATTGCTGAACCGCCCTTCCCTTTATATTTCCCAAACACCATTAGTTGGCTGCCCTCAAAAATATCGGGCAAGCTGGTTGGATAGATATCTAGCACTTGTATGTCGGGCGAAAAGGTCAGGGAAAGGTTTACAAGCACCGGGTTGCTGATTTTCGAAACCATGGCACTGGATTTAATCTCGATATCTTCTGCAGGGCGAACATAAGTGGTTGCAGCTTTTGTTTTTTCCGCAAGCATATCAAGCATGGTTGCGTTTACATCATCACCTACACCAAAAGTAAATATCCGGGTATTTGGTTTAATCTTGGCAAGAACATCACGGGTGATTTTTTCAGGATTAGTTTCACCAATAGTGGGCATTCCATCGGTAAAGAAAACAATTACAAACGGCCTAGATGCATCATTGCCTCGAATTTCTAGTGCAGCAAGTAAGGCATCTCGGATCGCGGTCCCGCCAGTGGAATCTAATCCCTCGATCCATTTTCTTCCTATGTTCTTAAATTCCTCATTGGCAGGAACAAATTCATCTCGAAACAGGCTGATACTAGTGGCAAAATTAAGCATTGAAAAACGGTCGTTTTCACCAAGGCTATTGATGCAGTATTTCAATGCTTTTTTGGCCTGATCCATTTTCGGGCCACGCATACTTCCAGATGTATCCATGACAAAAACAAAATCCCTTGGCATAGGCTTTGCCTTGTTTCCCTTCATCGAAGGATTGATCATCAAGGAAAAATAACCCTCTTCGGAAGCTATGGGGCGGTGAGTAAGCATACTCATGCCTACAGCTTTGTCAGAGAATGAATAAAAAAGTTGAAAATCCTTGTCTCCCATAAGCCCGGCTTTGTTCAAACTGAGTGAAACTTCTTTGTCTGATTTACGCTGCGTATTGATATCGTGGGTGGGACTGTAAGTATTGGCAATACCATGCTGGGATTTGATGGTCCCTGAGAGGGAGAACTCTTGGGCGACCTGATTAGACCGCATTTCACCTTTTAACGGAAAAACAAACTCCATAAGATCGCCTTCTTTGGGAACGACAGAAGTATAGGAAACCGAAACACGCTGATTGCCTCGGGCAGGAACTGGAAAAACTCGCATTCTTAGCAGATTATTTTCCATATACTCGAGCAAGCCTGGGTCTTGTATTCTGCGCACAATGCTAGTGTAAATTTCGCGGGCTTTATCCGCTTCCAACAATTCTCCTTTGGTTTCTTTGCCATCCACCCACATGGTGAATTTGTTTACCGATGCACCTTTGGGAACTGGAAATATATAGGTAGCTTCCAAAGGCCGATCACTATGGTTGTAAAAAACCTGTTCAACCATGGTTTCTGCAATTTGATCTTCTATTTTAAAGTCCACAATTTGTTTGACGAGAATCAGTGGTGCAATTCGCTTGTCTTCCGGAATTAAGATCCCTCTGGCAAATAAAGCATTGGGATTAATAAGCATTGCCAAGGTGAGAATGATTGCAAATTTGTTTAACATGATGCACCCATGAAATTAAATTAGTATTAGTTCTAAAATTAAGACGAGGTAGAGCATTGAAGAGATTGAAAAAAATAAAGGCCAAATATCAGCCCATTGTTCCCATCTTTAAAAATCTGGGCAATATGGCTAAACCTTTAGCGATGCATTAGGGCTGTAACTAAATTTGTAGTAGTCAGCCCCCCTTTCAAACTAAGGTTAAAAGCCAATAAGAGCGATTAAATAGGAAGTATCTTGGCACGAGGTTTTTAAACAATGCTTAGCCGTCGAAACATTCTCTCCCTTGGGCTAACCGCAATCTGTTCACAATTTTCGTTTAGCATGCCTGCTAAAAAGAAGTTGCTGATACTTATAGAAGGTGCGGGCGATTTCCAAGCCGTTGCCAAGGTTCTGGAAAAATCGCTCAATCTTTTACCCCCTAATATGGAATTACAGCGGTTCCATTGGTCACACGGGTACTTAAGAATTATTGCTGATCAAACAGATCTACCACATATTTCTGAGCATGGTGAGATGCTCGCAACTTCTATTCGAAGAATTCAAAGCAGAAATCCCGATATTGAAATCACTATTCTGGCGCACAGTGCAGGCACTTCGGTTGCACTTGCAGGCGTTTCGCTGTTGAACGAAAACAGCATTGAACGGTTGATTCTTTTGGCACCCTCGGTATCGAAGGATTACCCAATCATTCCTGCAATTGCAGCGGTGAAAGATAGTGTTCATGTGTTTTACAGTCATGAAGACACCTTTATTCTTGGACCAATTTTAAGATTTACAAAAACTGCTGATCTGAGAAAAACACAAAATGCAGCGGGAAGATATGGGTTTATTCCTGCTACAAGAAACCGCGAAGAAGAATTGCTCGTAGCTACAAAACTTAAGCAGTATGCCTGGAAGACTGAAGATGCTGCAATTGGAAATAATGGTGGCCATTATGGAGCCTATGGCCAACCCTACATGGATAAGAAAGTACTGCCACTTCTTTTCAACAATCCACAAACACAAATTACGAGTGTAATACCTTAATTATCTGTCCTTAAAACAATAAGCACTTTGATACCACTAAGACTGCTGGATTTGGTAGCTTCGAGGTATTGCTTTACTTCGGCGCTGTTGACCAAATTTTGTGCTGCTGGAAAAGATACCGCCAAGGCTGAGCTCTTATTCTTTTTCAATGATTGCAAGGAATCTCCCTTGGCAGACTCGGGAGTTTCATTTGGTGAGGTGGCATTGGTAAACGAACCGCCCTGCTCTGCTGGTTCAAAACCTAGCACGGATTTCATTGTTTTACGATCATTCGTTGATATTTTAGAAAGCACCAAAGCTTCCCAGAAGGAAGTTGTTGCTGCCACTTTTGCAGCTTCCTTGCTTAGTGCGGGTTTTTCTTGACCCAACAAACGCGCAAGATCATTTGCATTTGCGTTCTCTAGGTACACCATGAAATTAACAGGCGACTTATCATTTTTGTTTTTTAAACGCATGAGGGTGTTTACATCCGAATAAACAAAATACCCCATCTTGGAAAGATTCATTTTAAGCTGAGCGAATGCAGCAGCGTTATCCTTGCAAGAAAGCTCTATTTTTAATCTTGTTTCATTGTTTATAACTTTTGCGAGCATCTTACCTGATACTTCGCCTGATACTTCTTTCTTACGCAACACCCAAGGGAGAGGCGCATCGATACGGATCAAATTAAAAGCTTCATTTGCAGGTGCAGCGAGCAATTCTTTACCCTGCGTACCTTTGGTAAAAGGACCTTTATCAGTTTCTAAAGGTAGATTTATCTTTACAGATTTCTCATTATCTTTATTTATCTCAGGCGATACAGGGAGAACATTTTGCTTCTCAAGCATTGCAATCTGATCCGCTTTCTCAGTCTCAAGTGCGTTCAGATTAGCAGGCAACTTTTTTTCCCGGGTTTCATTATTCTGACTAAGCGAAAGAGATTTTTTCGCTTTTTCTAAATCATTTGCTTGCACACCAAGAAAGGCATTAACTGCGTAAAAAGATATAAAAGTGGTAACAGCAAGAATCGCAGCCACCGCAACTAGCGAGAACCAAGGCCTCATCATCAGATCATCGCGTTTGTTTAAGTGGCCGATCCGAGACAATGACCTCACCTTGATTTTAGCGAGAATTTTTTGCGTCAGTTCATAACTGCATTCCATTGGAACCTGATTGCGAATCATTAAGGCATCTTGTTTCAATAAGCGCAATAATTCCCGAGCTTCGGAAGAGTTTTGCAATAATTCATTCAATTCACTCTGCATGCTTGCATGAAGTTCGCCATCTACATAGGATGTCAGCAGCTTCAGATCATGTTTTTTCATAAATCACCTCTTTCCTTATCTAGCTTTTCCAAGATTGCCCTTAATTCAAGCCTGGCTCTGTGCAAACGGCTTCTAACCGTTCCAACTGGCACACCAAGGGACAAAGCAATCTCTTCGTAGGAAAAGCCTTCAATTTCCTTTAACACCAACCCTGCCCTATGATCCAGCGAAAGCATCCCAAGGGCTTTATCCATCATGGATTTACCCTCTTCGTCTTCCATGTTTTTCATGGGACTCGCATCATCTGAGGGCAAAGTTATCTCACCCTGGCTATCGGTCTGACTATTTAGGGACAAGGCAGGCTTGCGTTTTCGTCTTTGACTTATCGCAAGGTTATAGGTAATCCTAAAAAGCCAAGTATAAAATTTTGCAGTACCCCGAAAACTACCCAGCGCTTTAAACGCTTGCGAAAAAGTATCTTGAGCCACGTCTTCGGCATCTTCAACACTATTCAAAAGCCTAAACGCTAAGCTGTAAACCTTTGTATTGTAACGCCTTACGATGACATCAAAGGCCGAAGTATTACCTTCCAGCACCAATCGAATCAGAGTGTTGTCATCTAAGGAATTCACTTTAACCCTAGTTAGTTAGACGCAATTAGTTGCAAAAGGTTCCCTTTACTAAGCTTTAATACAAGTTTTCTTGGGGCACCTTACCAGCAACTTCATGCTTTTTATATTAATTGTTAAACTTGGATTGGGAAATACACCACCCGATTCTCTTATAATCAATTCTATCTGCAACGCGACAACCGAACTACGGTAAACCTCCAAGGTTGATGGGAATTATGAAATCTGAAGATACTCAATCGATTGTGGTTCGAGGGGCACGAGAGCACAACCTCCGAGATATCAGTTTGGTTCTCCCTAGAAATCAACTGATCGTTTTTACGGGGGTCAGCGGATCGGGCAAAAGTTCGCTTGCTTTTGACACCCTATACGCTGAAGGCCAAAGGCGTTATGTAGAATCTTTATCGAGCTATGCGAGGCAATTTCTGGGTCAACTCCAGAAACCCGATGTTGATTTCCTCTCGGGATTATCCCCCACGATCAGCATTCAGCAAAAATCCGCAGGCAGAAATCCCAGAAGCACTGTTGGCACCATCACAGAGATTCATGATTACCTTCGCGTTCTTTTTGCAAGGATTGGACTTGGGCATTGCCCAGATTGTGGCAAACCCATCACTGCGCAATCCAAGGAACAAATTCTGGCGCAAATCTTAGTCCTGCCCAAAGGCACTAAATTCCTTGTTCTTGCTCCCTTGATTCGTGGCCAAAAAGGCGAGTACAAAGACCTTTTCGAAGATCTTCAACGCAAAGGGTTTGTTCGTGCAAGGGCAGATAAGAAAGTCTTTCGGTTGGGGGAAGACATCAAGCTTGATCGCAAAATCAAACACGATATCGAAGTAGTTATAGACAGGCTGAAAATTGATGATGATTTGCGTTCCAGGCTCGCAGAGGCGGTTGAACAAGCTCTTCAACAATCCAAAGGTTCCCTTATTGTTGCTATCGAAAAAGAAGATGGCACCTACGACGACATTTTACTTTCTTCGCATTACGCTTGTTTACAATGCAATAAAAGTGTGGAGCCTCCTTCTCCTCAACTTTTCAGCTTCAATAGTCCTCATGGTATGTGCATGCAATGTGATGGCCTCGGGATTTCCTATAGTTTTGATCCCGATTTGATGGTACCCGATCCTTCCTTAAGTTTTTATCAGGGTGCAATTGCAATTCTTGGAAAAGTTCCCGCAATGGGTCGCTGGCGCAAGCATATTTATGCAGGCGTGGTTAACACCCTTGGCATCGACCCCAAAGCTGCTTGGAAAGATTTACCTAAACAGCATCAGGATTGGCTTCTCTTTGGTAGTGGCGATACTCATATCGTTTACGAATGGAAGATGCG
>Ga0209086_10001378_pt1 | contig 19849 bp, 15 predicted proteins | sample M_130207_XF_Meta_FD_187312 | JGI IMG/M metagenome (GOLD analysis project Ga0209086, IMG submission 187312) | Freshwater microbial communities from Lake Montjoie, Canada to study carbon cycling - M_130207_XF_MetaG (SPAdes) (version 2) | ecosystem: Environmental > Aquatic > Freshwater > Lake... | reverse complement strand
GGCCAACCATTCTTGGTTGGATCATGCTGATTTGGGGCGTTGTCGGCATCATTTTTGCCATCTGGGGTTTTGCCGGCAAATCATTGGCGGTCGAGACTTATCAAGGCCTCCCTGACTGGATAGTGGCGGTGTTTCGGATGATCTTGATTTGTGGGACAGCGGTCACAACTCTTGGCGCGCTCAGTGGCTGGTACTTGCGCAAGAAAATGCGCCGCGGTTATTCCATGGCGAAGTGGTGGGTGGTTCTTTGTCTTGTGCTGAATATTGGTGGCCTTGCAATTCAAATCACCAATCGTGATGACATGCAGGCATGGATGAAACGGACCATGCTTGCGCAATTGGAAAAGCAAAATCAACCAACGCAGCAATTCACTCCAGAAATGATCAAGGGCATTTGGTTCGCGCAAGCAGGTTGCTCCGGATTGATGGGCATTGTTCCGCCACTTGTCATTGGCGTACTTTTGTTGGGATCAAAGCGAAGAGATGAAGTAGCAACTTGGACACATTGAATCGCGTATTGAAACGCGGCGGCTTGCTTTCACAATCGCCACTGTTTGAAACATAATCCAGTGTTCAACCCACTTCGCGGCGCTGGAACAGAAATGTTCCAACAGCCAGCGCCATCACAATCAACACAAATCCGTACGGGACCGCCGTGACGATGTATTCAAATCCAATATTTTTCTTTTGTGTCAGCGCATCGCTTAGCCAAAAGAGTTGGAAATTTGGAATCACCGATTGCATCACCTTGTAGAAATACCATTCTAAATGCATGGAATCGTGCCAAGATTGATCCGCGGCGGGCAACTTGCTCATCAAATCGGAGAGTTGTTGCAGCTTGCGGGCAAAGAGCCAGTCGCTGAGCAAGCCCGCAAGAAATGTCACCAACACGGTGGCCAGCGTGAGCACTTGGCCAAGTCGGGTACTGACCGCGACCGCGATTGCGCCAAGGACAAGTTCCGCCACCATCAACATGCCAAGCGCCTTCCATAGATTTGGTTTAAACGTTGTCGCAATGTCGGCCGTCGCCCAATCAGGTTTAAAAATCAGACAGACGCAGTAGGCCATGAACAGCAGCGGCAACCCAAGCGTGATGACGGTCGCGCCAAAATTCCAGCCGTATAAAAAGTTGCACCAGATTCCGCCGCCAAACATCAGGATCACTGCGGCCAATCCAAATGTCAGCACTGGTTGGTTGTAGGGCGTCATCACGGTGGGCATGGTTCCGTGCAATTCCGTCAGCATGAAAATAAATCCCAACCACAGCGTCACCATGACAAGAACGCTGGCAACGCCAAGGAATTTGCCAAGCACAAATAGTGGTCGCGGAACGGGTTTGCTGACCACGGTCAACACCGTTTTATTTTCAATTTCGCGGCTGACAACGCCTGTGGCAAGAAATGCCGACATGATGATGCCGCACATGAAAATAGTGGACAAGCCAATGTCAACGAACATGCGCTGATCGTCCTCCATGGTGAAGGAACTGAAGGGAATAGAGAGAAAAACAAAGATAAAACCAATGACTCCGGCCACTAACGTGACGGGTTGACGGATGCATTCCAGCAGAGTGTTTCGTGTGAGGGCGAGTAGTTTTTCAATCCAAGACATGGGTGTTCCTTCAAGGAAGTCCGAGAAATTGTTCGCTAAGAGTAACGCAAGGGTGAACCTTATTCATATTTTTTGGTAAACAAAAATATAGGCGCACCGCCTTAGCATCTCTGCGATACTATTTCCAAACCAAAGTTTGACCCCATGAGAATCGACCAGTTTTCCTATCAACAAGCCAGCCGAGTTTCCGTGCTTGGCTTTTTGTTGCAGTTTGCAACGGGAATTGTTCTTTTGGTGTTTGGGCGCCTGGCTGGCGACACCACTCTCATTGTGGCGTCCATTTCTGTTCTGTGCGGCATCCCTGTGTGGGTCGCGCTTGCGGTTGTTTTTCATCAACATCGCCTTGAACGACTTGAATCACTTGAACGCGAAGAGCTTGAACAGTCGCGTGGGGAAACCATTTTTGAGAGGTCGGCGCTTGATCAAGAAGCCGCCGCGCGTCGTTTAAGTCAGATGCATCGTTGGCTTATGCCCGCGGTCAGTTTGGCGGTGGCTTTTTTATTGCTTGGATTGGGTCTGTGGAATTGGACGCACTTGCGTGAGATGCAGGATCCAGGTCCCGACGGCATTTCATTCTCGGTTGGTTCCGCGTTGGGATGGCAACTTGCCGTGTGCATTGGTTTGGCTTTAATTGCCTTCATTTTTGCGCGTTTTGTGGCGGGAATGTCCAAGCAACCAGCGTGGCAAAATTTGCGCGGCGGCGCCGGCTTCATGGTTGGCAGCGCGTTGGTCACGCTTGCAACGGCCGTTGGAATTGTCTTTCATGTATTTCAGAGGCCAGCGATTATGGAATGGATGGCCCTTGGAATAGCGGGATTCCAAATTGCGTTGGCCATTGAAATCTTTTTAAATTGGACTTTGAATCTCTATCGGCCGCGCCGCGCCAATGAAATTCCGCGTCCCGCGTTTGATAGTCGCGTGCTTGGATTGCTCGCCGCGCCGGACAATTTGGTTCGTGGAATTAATGAGGCGGTCAACTATCAATTTGGTTTCGATATCACTTCCAGTTGGGGATACAAACTTCTGCTTCGCAGCAGTGGCGCGTTGGTGGCTCTTGGTTTAGTTGCGCTTTTAATTCTAAGTTGCATCGTGGTGGTTGGTCCTGGCGAGCAAGCGGTCCGACTTCGCGGCGGTTCAATTGCTGGACGAGTTCATCAAGGTGAGCTCATGTGGAAATTGCCTTGGCCATTTGAAACCGCCGAGGTGGTTGATATTGCGCAAGTGCACGCGCTGCCTTTGCAGAACGGCAGCCTGAAGGTTGGAAAGGTGAATTTGTGGGGCGATGCCGCTGAATCTGATAGCGGGCGACCTTCATATTTGGTCGCGGCGCCCAAACTTGCGGTTGAAGTGCAAAGAGATTTGGGCGCTGGAAGTGAAGCCGCCGCTGTTCTTTCACCGCTTGCGCCAGTCGCTGGCTTAGATCCAGTCGCTGACACTGCGGCCAATGGAATTAGCGATCGATTCGCGCTTGTTGATGCGGACTTGGTTTTAATTTGGCGCATTAAATCGGACGGCCTGTTGCCTTGGTTGAACTTCGCAAGCGACGTCAAGCTTCGCCGCTCTGGTTATGAAATGCGCGAAGTGATTTTGCGCGAAATTTGTCGACGCGAAGTTTGTCAATATCTTTCAACTCGTCCGCTTGATGAAGTGCTCAGCCCAAGCGGCGCCGCCTTGGCAACCGCGCTTCGCGAACGAATTCAGAAATCATTTGATCTTGAGGGTACTGGCGTAGAAGCGGTCAGCGTTCAGATTCCGGCGTTGCGACCGCCGGGAGAATCCGCTGCCATGTACGAGGAACTTTCAATGGACACGCAGAACGCGCGCAACTTTAAAGAGGAAGCGCAGCGCATTGTGAACACCACCATGGCGACATTGCTTGGTGACGCGCGCTTGGGTTCCAAAGCCGTTGACGCAATTGAAACGTGGCGTGTGGCTATGCACGACAAAGGCGAAAATTCGCCGGAAACACGAGCCGCGCGTCTTGTTGTGGAAAATATTTTGGTTTCAACACGTGGCCAAGTGGCGACCCAAATCAAGCGTTCGCGGGCGCGTCGCTGGGAATTGCATTTGAATGCGCGCAGAACTGCCAGCGCGGTATTGGGCCAGGCAGGCGCCTATCACATAGCGCCTGAATTGTTCATGCAGCGCAAACTCATGGAATCAATTTCGCAAAGCCTGTCCAATGTCCGTCAAAAATATGTTTTAGGTGTCGATCCCAACCGTATTCGTGTGGATATTCAAATGCAGCAGCCAGAAGTTGGTTTCAACTTGGCTGATTATGTTGAGAAGAAATCAGATCAGTAAGTCAGGACCGAATCATCATGTCAAAGACACTCCCTATCGCCGCGGCCGCATTCATTCTTCTGGTGTTGACATTGTTCAACACCACCTACACCGTCAATTACCACGAAGTCGCCGTGGCTACGCGCTTTGGAAAGCCAGCCGGCATTGTTCGCGATGCGGGACTTCACTTCAAGGCGCCATTCTTTATTGATCAAGTCGCAAAGCTAGATACGCGGTTGCAACTTTCTGAAAGCAACATGGAAACGGTGCTGACCAAAGATGGCCAGCAAGTTGTGGTGAAAGCATTTCTTTTGTGGCGTGTCGACAGCAAGGGTGATGCGCCGCTTGCGTTTTACACGGGCTACGGCAATTTAGACGCGGCCAGTAAAGAACTTGAAACGCGACTCAACGCAAGTATTCGCGGTTCGGTTGGTCAGTTTTCTTTCACCGATTTGATTGGTTCAAACAGCCGACTTCCAGCGGCGGAAGCTTCATTATTGGCTGATATCAAGCGAAATCCAATGGTTGGCGTTGAGCCAGTCACGGTTGGATTAAGTCAAGTTGTGTTGCCGCCAAAGACCACGCTCGCTGTGATTAAGAGAATGAGCGCGGTTCAAGAAACCCTCGCCAATTTGGAAGAGAGCCGTGGACAAGCGGAGGCCGACGCTATTAAAAGCATGGCCGCAAGCCAAGCCGACACCATCCGTAATTTCGCGGAGCAGTGGGCCGCGGAACTTGAGGCCGTTGGCAACACAGAGGCAACGCGTTACTACGAGCAAATGAAAAAGGAAGCTGACCTGGCTATTTTCTTGGCGTGGCTTGACACGCTTCGCGCCAGTCTTTCCGGTAGCACCACATTTATCACGGACATGAACAAGGCGCCGTTTCACATGATGGATTTGGATTCCCCGGTTGACGCGAAGGGTATTCCTCAACCTCCACAGAAATCCTCTTGGGGGCAGTCAGTCCCCGCGGGAAATAAATAAATGTCGGACGCAGACAACCAACTTCCACAGGAAGATTCGGAAGAAACCGAATCACCTCGTCGCGGTGCCAGCGCGCAATTTGAAGTTGCCGCGCCCGTAGCCGCTGAGGCCGCGATGCGGCAGGCCATGGATCCAGCCAATCAAAGTCTTGGTGAAGCGCTGCGTCTTTCCTACCGACTTTTACAAGTGGCGATTGTTGGTCTCATCATTACATTTTTATTCAGCGGCTTTCAAACTGTGCAAGAGGGAATGAGTGGAGTTCGCTCCATTTTTGGCAGAATTTCCGGCGAACCTGGGCAAGAGGCTTTGATTCCTGGATTGAATCCATTTTGGCCGTATCCAGTTGGAGACATCACGGTCTTTGAAACCAAGCGAACGGTTGAACTGCGTTTTGAATTTTGGCCGCGCATGTCCGCGAAGAACACAACCATTGAACAAATGATCGATAATGCGGATCCAACCGCTCCCATGAAGCCAGGCGTGGATGGAACTGTCATCACCGGTGATGGCGATTTGGCGCATGTCCAATTGGCTGCTGAGTACGTGGTCGAAGATCCAGTTCGATTTTTAGAAGCCGTTGACATAGAGAAAGGCGACGCCATTGTTCGCATCGCGCTTTCTCGCGGAGTGACCGCGGCGATCGCTCGAATTCCTCTCAGTGAGCTTGTGGATCAACGCGAGCAACCCGCGGCGCTTGTGCAAGTGGAAGCGCAGCGCGTGCTTGATGAAATCTCCAGCGGAATTCAATTGCAAAAAGTAACAATGCCCGAGCGCAGCGCCCCATTTGTCGTGCGCAATGTTTTGCGGCGCGTTCAAACTGGCAAGGAAGATGCCAAGACCATTGTGGACCGCGCGCGCCAAGACGCCACCGCCAAACTTTTAGCGGCCGCGGGTCCAAACTATGAGCAAGTATTGAACTTGATTGATGGCTATGAAGCCGTTCTCTCCGCGGGCGATCTTGCACACGCTGATCAGTTGCTCCGTGAAATTGGGCAACGGCTGGAAATGAAGGATATTGGCGGATTTGCAAGCTCTATTGTGAATCGCGCCAAAAGTTACCAGAGCGCCATTGCCGCAAATTTAAGCAAAGATGTTCGCCGTATTGAGGGACTTCAAGACACGTGGGATCAAAATCCACAGCAGTTGGCACGACAACTTTGGCTTGATGCATTGCGCAGCGTGTTGACTCAAAGTGAAGTCGAAGTGTTCTCCATGCCGCCGGGAGTTGGCCAAAGCCAGATATCTATCGCATCAAGTCCCGAAGTCATGCAGTTGCGACGCAACGCCGACATGGCCCGTCGAAAGAAGGGCGCGGCCATTTTGGAGGCTCTGCGTCCAAGTTGGCAGATTGGTGTGAAGCAGACCACGCTTGATAAAGCAGGGCGCCGATTGGATGAAAAAGCCACGCAGGGATTTGGTAGGGAGAATAAATAATGGCGCGTAATTCCCAAATCAGCACTGACCTTGCTGTACAAGCTGTTGGCCTGACCAAAGTATTCACCGATTTTTGGATGCGAGCGAAAGCAGTCGCCGTTGATGGAATTGATTTTGAAATTCGTCAGCATGAAATCTTTGGACTTCTAGGTCCAAATGGAAGCGGCAAGAGCACCACCATTAAAATGATCTTGGGTCTTTTACGTCCAACGCATGGTCGCCTAACCGTGTTGGGCCACACGCCTGACGATGTGAAAGTGAAATCCAGGATTGGATATTTGCCCGAGGAAAGTTATTTGTATCGATTTCTCAATCCAATGGAAACGCTGGATTATTACGGCAAATTGTTTGGTTTGGATCGACGCGTTCGACGGCGTCGCTGTGAGGAATTATTGGAAATGGTGGGGCTGAATCAGGTTGGTCGACGCCAAGTTGGGGAGTTTTCAAAGGGCATGGCGCGCCGTCTTGGTTTGGCGCAGGCGCTTGTCAATGATCCAGATTTTTTAATTTTGGATGAGCCAACAAGCGGACTTGATCCAATTGGCACCCGTCAAGTGAAGGACCTCCTTCTTGAACTTGGTCGTCGTGGAAAAACAATTCTTCTTTCCAGCCATCTTTTGTCGGATGTGGAAGACGTGTGTGATCGAATGGTTGTTTTGTATGGCGGAAAAATTAGAGCCAGTGGAAGTGGCGACGAGTTACTAGAGGATTCCGATCACACTGTTATTCAAACCCAACGCCTTCTTCCTGAAACAATTTCAAAAATTGAAAAAGTTTTGCAGGATTCACAAGGCCTTGGCATTGAAAGCGCCCACGCGCCTCGCCAGAAGCTTGAGGATTTGTTCATGAACATTGTCGAGCAAGCCAAGGCGGAGCAACTCTCAAATAGCGGCGCTTTGCATGGCGGAAAAACAGCCGCATTCTTGGCGGAGGACGCGACGGATGGTGTTGGGTTGGTCGAAAGTCTTGCCGCCACGCCGGTTGTTAAGCCAGCGAAAGTTGTGCAACCCATTCAATCCAAGGAGAAGGCTTCAGCAGCGAATGTTCTCAACGAACTGGTGAAAGAAGCGCCAATTCCAAGAGAAAAGACTCGCAATGTCATTGCGCCTCACGTGGCCAGCGATGTTGATCGCGGAGTCCTTGATGGACTTCTTGGCAATGATCCAAAATCTCCAGGGAGCAAATCTCCTTGACACAGTCGTTTCGGGAGCGTTGGTGGAGTTGGAACAATCGCTTCCAACAGACGCGTGTCAAGGTCATCGCCACGATCATTTCAACTCTTGTTGTCTTTGGTTTCATGACTCCCTTTTTTGTGGCCAGCGCAAGGTTGCAATCGCAGCGCGACGCCATTGAAATGATTGTGCAGCAAAGCAACTTGTTGGATCGAGAACCAATCAGCGTGGCCTTGCTGGAACGAGGCGAAGTGACGACATCCATGGGCAAGTTCCAAAGCAGCCGCTTGCGTTCCATGGGAAATGATTTATTTGATCGTCAAGGGAAAGTGGTGGATGCGGCGTTGATTTCCGACGTGCTGCTTGCTCCAAGTTTCCCGTCGTGGTCGCCAGTCTTCATGGTGGAGCGACCCACATCACCGCTTGCGGTGACCGCAATTCTTTTGACAACAACATTCCTGGCTCTGTGGCTGAATTTTTTTATACCGTATCTCTGCATCATGATCACTTGCGCGGCCATTGTGTTGCCTTCGGTGAGCCAGGGATATTTTTCCGTGGCGTTTGTCACCACGGGTATCACCGCGCTTTTGCTTGCATTTGGGCTGTTAATACAACTTTTAATTGTTCTGCTGGGCGCGCGCGCGGGGTGGTGCGCCGTGGCGCAAACGTTGGTGCGTGAATCCATTCGGCTTCGAATTAGCGTTTCATTTATCGCCGTGGTGCTCATCGCGCTTCCTCTCTTGCCAATTTTTATTGACGGGTCTAGTCCGTTGCGTTATCAGATTCAAACATTCATGTCACGTTCGTTGGACATCGCGTATGTCTGCGCCGCATGCATGACATTGACGTTGGGTTGCGCAACCGTTGCGTTTGAAATTCGTGACAAACAAATATGGCAATTGATGACCAAACCTCTGGATCGATTTCAATATCTTGTCGGCAAGTGGGTGGGTCTTGTCGGATTGAACGCGGTTTTGTTTTTAGTATGTGGTCTGGGAATTTTTATCTTTGTTCAATGGATGCGGACACGTCCCGCCGTGGATGATTTTGACCGCATCGCCATTCGTGATGAGGTATTAGTGGCGCGCGATGTTTCACGACCAGAATATCAGCCGCTGAGTCGGGACAAGCTTGAGGAAGCGGTTGATTCCGTCATCGCTTCCGATGCCATTTTGAAAGCCGACTTGGATAGCGGACGGCGGCGCTTTGAGGATGTCAGGCGCGAGATCGCAGTGCAACGCCAAGTCGAGTTTCAATCAGCCCAGCGACGCGTTGATGCTGGCGAGAGTAAAACCTTTGTTTTTAGCGACTTATCCGCCGCAAAAAAGCTTGGCGGCACAATGTCGTTGCGATATTTTTTTCACGCTGGAGGCAGCGACTCTCACACGTCGTTCCCAGTAATTTTTAAATTTGCCGATGGATCGTGGGTCGATCGCATGTTCATTCCTGCTCAATCGCACATTCTCATGGTCCCCACAAATTTAATTGACGCCGATGGAAACTTGAAAGTTGAAGTGATGAATTTGAAATACGACGCCAAGGGGAAAAATTTTCTTCCAGGCCCTTTCACATTCAACTGGGACCAAGACAATCTTGAAATTTTGTATCGCGTTGGTGGCTTTGAAGGAAATTATCTCCGCGGCATGATTGTGAATTTGGTCAAGTTGTCTTTCTTGGCCATGTTGGCGGTGTGTTCCGCCACCACGCTTAGTTTTTCCGTGGCATGCCTGCTTTCATTCTCTATTTTTCTTGGTGGAAGCTTGGCGCCATTCTTGCAACAAAGTCTCATGTACTGGACTTCCGCCGCGGATGCCGGATCCATTGAAAGCATTATTCAAGTTGTGGTGCGCGCCATCGCCGTTGTTGTTGAATTCGCGCTCCGACCTTTCGGCCAAACCAGCGCCAACGATCTGTTGGTCAGGGGTCGCAATGTGAGTTGGGATCGATTGACGCTCGCACTTTTTGTGATTGGAATTGCTTGGACGGGAACCACGCTTTTTATTGGCTGGTTGGCGTTTCGCCGCAAGGAATTGGCTGTTTATAGTGGGCAAGGATGATCCATGCTTGATCGACTCATTCAACTTGCGTGTGTAATTGTTTTCGTCTGCGGCGCTGCGATGAGCGGAGTTTTTGTTCCAAATCTTTTGCAGCAGGCCACCACTGAAGGGTTGCGCTACACGGCGGATCCCGTCGAAGGCGCGCCTCCAATTATTGTCATTGGCACGGCCATTGGTGCGCTTCGAGGTTTGTTGGCGGATTATTTATGGATTAAATTACAGGCCCAAAAAGATCAAGGACTTTTTTACGAGGCCATGGCCGACGCCGACTTGATCACCAAATTGCAGCCACGCTTTGCGGAGGTATGGGGTTTCCATGGGCACAACATGGCATACAACATTTCCGTGTTGACTAACACGCCCGAGGAACGCTGGGCATGGGTGAACGCTGGAATTGATTTGGTTCGAAATAGGGGACTTCGTTACAACCCCAATGATCTTGGTCTGAACAAGGAATTGGCGTTCTGGTTCTCGCATAAAATAGATGGGGTTTCCGATGACGCCCACTTGTATTACAAACGCGAGCTTGCCAAGGAATGGTTTTACATTCTTGGTTCGCCGCCATTTGACCAAGTTGAGCGTGAGAAGTGGATGAGAGCCATTGCAAACGCGCCTGACACTCTTGAGGAACTGGAGAATAAAAATCCAGAGGTCAAAGCCCTGATTAATGAATTAACAGCGGAATTTGCGCCTTTTGACAAGCAATTTCGATTCAAGTTGGACAAGGAGTTTTTGATCAACTTGGGAAAGTGGATGGCGGTCAAGACGTCGCCGTACGCGAAAATTCTCAATCTTGAAAAGAAATTCAAAGCCAGTGATCCAATCTTTATCGCCTTTGATCGTGTCTTGTCGAAGCCAGATCAGCAAGCCGGAATCAATGCGTTGTTGCCATTTTTGCGCAAGCGCGCGTTGATAGACGATTACAACATGAACCCCACAAAGATGGCTGATTACACGCGCGACTATGGTCCGCTTGATTGGCGTCATCCGCAGGCGCATGCGTTTTATTGGAGCAAGCTGGGCGCTGAACAAGGCGAGGCTCGCTACGGCGCGCCGGACAACGCGTACAAAGTCATGAACAATGACCGTATGACTATTCAAGCCATGCAGGCAATGAATCACTCGGGACTCATGGCCATTGATCCGTTTTCAAATGACAATCCAACTCGGTTGCAGGACAATCGTTGGATTAAATCAATTGAAAAATATTTTTTACAGCTGTATGAAAAGCACTACGGTTCGCGCGGTGCGGGTGGCGACACATTCTGTGACTTCCATGAGAACTTCATGTCGCAGGCAATTCGCCAGTTGTATAGAGTGGGCGATTACGCGGGCGCCCAGGAAATCCTTGAACATTTGGACAAACTCTACGGCCGCGGAGGCTTGATTCCCAACGATAAATACGAGAAGTCTCTTGAAGATTTTGTGCGCGACGCAACATATGGGGAATATGACATGGTGCCCGATGTGGCGCGCACGGACGTGTACGCCGTCTTGCAGCGTGGATTTCGTGAGGGACTTCTCATGGGTCGCAAGAAAATTCTGGATGAGAGTTTGAAGTTCGCCAAAGATTTGACGGATTACTTCCAAGGCAATCGTTACACCGATTTTGTGAACAAGTTTGGTGAGAAGCGCATGGCCGATCTTGTGGGTGATATTCGTCGCAGTGTTGAGGATGTATTGATCGCGTTGTTGCGCGACAACAATCAACCGTTGTTTGATCGCCTCACTATTTACAACCGCGCTTCGGAAGAGCAGCGGCGCATGGTGTATGACGCGGTGAAGGATCAAATTGCAACTGAACTGAAAGCAAGTCCTTTAAGCGAAGCCATGCCGCTGTCCGCGGCGCTTCCAGAACCGCCAGAAATGGAAGCCTATAGAGCCTTGCAAGCCGAGGCGGCGCGTGTGCGCAAAGAAAGTCTTGACAATCAAAATAGGTCGGAAACACAGCGAAAATGAGCCAAATTGTAATACCACCGGCCGTGATCGCCATTGGGCGAAATTATCCAGAGCATGCGCAGGAAATGGGAGGCGCCGTGGACCCCAATCCAATCGTCTTTATGAAAAATCCGGCCTGCGTGATTGGTGACGGGCAAGCGATTGTCATACCCGCAATTTGTGAGAGGCCCGCGCCACAAGTTGATTGGGAGGGCGAGTTGGCGATTGAAATTGGAACGACTTGCAAGAATGTCAGGGAGGCTGACGCGTTGGCCATGGTTCGCGCCTATCGCGCGGCCAATGATGTCAGCGCGCGTTGGTGGCAGAAGCAGGGATCGGGTGGACAGTTTTGCCGCGGAAAAAGTTTCGATACATTTTGTCCGCTATCGCAACCCACTCGAGCCGAGCGCGTTGCCAATCCTCAACTGTTGCGCATTATCACGCGCGTGAATGGCGAGGTGATGCAGGACGCGTCAACGGCGGATATGTATCATTCGGTTGCAAAAATAATATCGGTGCTCAGTGATGGAACCACGCTACTTGCGGGCACCATCATTCTCACGGGCTCGCCCGCAGGAGTTGGCGCGGCCAGAAAACCTCCTGTTTTCCTGAAGAATGGCGACATAGTTGAGGTTGAAATTCCTGGCGTTGGTCGCGTGCGCAACCCTGTGCAAAGTGAAAAATGAACTCGCCAACGCTGCGAATTTCTTTCGCGGCGCGTGGATTTATGTTGCTGATTCGTGCCTACCAAATTGTTCTTTCGCCACTGCTTGGTGGGCGTTGCCGATTTGAACCTTCGTGTTCTTGTTATTCAATGGAGGCGTTTCAAATGCACGGTGCGTTGCGTGGATTGTGGTTGACCACCCGACGAGTTACGCGCTGTCATCCTTGGGGTGGTTCTGGATTTGATCCGGTTCCAACCTCCTGCAGCGGGTCTCTAGTTTGCGCAGAGCCCCCAACAACGTCTCTTGATATTCCTTCAACTGTTTTGGCTCATGCGGGCGAACCACAATCACAACATCAAGAGAAGTCGGCAATTGTTTCTGCCAAAGACGAAACCCCTCGCGCAACAAACGTTTGATGCGGTTGCGACGAACCGCTGTGCCAACTTTGCGCGGCAAGCTCACGCCAATGCGTGTGTGCGTGAGAGCATTGGGCAATGCGTAGATAGTGAGAAACCCCAAATCCACTCTCTGTTTACCTGCGTAGACGCGGCGAAAATCGCGGTCAAGCCGCAGGCGCATTTTGGCTGGAAATCGCAGTGAATTCCCATTTTTCATGACATTTCCAATTCGCGTTGGTAGCGATTCATAAGCGAAGCGCGCGAGATAAGTCCCTTGACTTGAGCAGGTGTGTCGCGTGAAAGAACGGTCAATCTCTCCACATCATTGCGGCTGAAACGATCCAACACCACATCGAGCGTTTCATTTTCAAACACCACTGGCAAATCGTCGCGCGTTACTTCATCCACGCTCAGAAGGGCAATGACTTGGCGATTGAGAAGCGCCTGTCGTAAATCATTTGATGTGACCATGCCGCGATATGTTCCGTCTTCGTACAGCACAACAAAATCATCCACGCCATGCTCGGCGCTGATGCTCATGACTTTTGATAACTCATCATCCGCCGATACTGTGATGGCCTGATCCAGTGGAAGGTTGGAAACGCGCAAACGTCTCAGCACGGTCAAGTCGCTCATGCCACCAAGACGGATTCCAAGCGACGCAAGTTCCGCGGTGTAAATACTGTCGCGGTAAAGCACGCGGCTAGCCAACGCGGCAATGACCGCGGTCAACATAAGCGGAAGCATGATGTTGTAACTGTGCGTGAGTTCGTAGACCAGCAAAACTCCCGTCAATGGCGCGTGTGTGGTTGACGCAAGCATGGCAGCCATGCCAACCAATGCGAGATGGGTGGGTGGTGGGGCACTCGTAAATCCAGCGGCGTGCAGAATCATGCCGAAAGCGCCGCCACTCATGGCTCCTAAAAGTAAACTTGGCGCGAACAATCCGCCCGCGCCACCGGAGCCAAGAGTCAGGCATGTGGCGATCATTTTCAACAAAAGTGCAACGCAAATACCACCGGCGATCCAAAGCATTTCCAAACTCGCCCCTCGCAATGCGGGTTCGTACAGTGTTCGATCAAGCAATTCGCGCGTTGCCGCATATCCCGCTCCGAAAAAAGGTGGATAGCTCCAAGCCGATTTGTTCACACCAATCCACGCCGCGCCAAGGCCGCCAAGAAGCATTGCTCCCATCAATGGGCGAAGTAGTTTGGGAACGGGAACTCTCGCGAAAAGTTTTTCACTGAGCGGCAGCATGCGAATGAATGCAACCGCGATCAGCGAAGTCAACAAGCCAAACGCCACATAAAATAATGTTTGACCAATTGTGAATGATTCCGATTTGTTCTCGAAGAATTCAATGCCCACGCCGAACAAGGGTTCGGAACTGCCCAGCCACATTTGCGCGGTCGCCGCGCTGACCACGCTTGCAATAACAATGGGCGTGAAAGTGCGCAGCGAGAAATCGCGCAAGATGACTTCCATGGTGAAAAAAATCGCGGCTAAAGGCGCGTTAAACACGGCCGCAAGTCCGGCCGCGGATCCGCATCCAAGCAGTGTCGCCGCGCTTGCGCCATCACCTTTGAGCCAACGAGAAATATTGCTGCCAACGGTGGCGCCAATGGTGACGATCGGTCCCTCTGGCCCCGCGCTTCCGCCAGAACCAATCGTGCATGTGCTGGCCAGCCAATGTCGAATACCCAGGCGAATAGGCAGATTGGATTGCTCGCGATTCACCGCCAACATGACGCGTGTGACTCCGTGTCCGCGAAAATTGGTGGGAAATATCCAGAACACACATGCGGTGAGTAGCGCGCCCACGCAAGGCGCCACCAGCAAAAGAATATGACTGAGTCCGGCGGATTCCTTGCCTAAAAATTCGGGCAAGCGCTCTAGCCAGCGAATTGGAAGTATGAATCCAATTGCGGCCGTTCCCATGACAATTCCAATGCCACCCGCGACAAGAACCAGCCACCATTCACGGTCCAGGCCTAGGCGCGTGCGCAGTCTATTTGTGAGCGAGCGAGTGAGCATGAGTGCATGCAGGGTAACCCGCAATGGTCGAGTGATGAATCTGTTTCACGCAGACGGTGGAAAGTGTTTGATTGCGCAAATTCAAGGTGGTCGACTGGAATGGGGAAGTTTGTTACACTATTCGGCTCGCCAAAGTGGCGAATTCTTCGAACCATATTGGAGATCTGAACATGATTGAAGCTCTTTTAAGCGATGAGATTGTGGAAAAATTCGGTGGTCGTTTCAAGTTGACCTCCTTGATTCAGAAACGCCTGAAGGAAATCATTGAAGGCGCGCGACCGCTTGTCGATAGAAATAATCGCAGCGATTTGGAAGTGGTTGTCGCTGAGATCATGGAAGACAAGATCACCATTGATTGGGAGAAGAGCAATTTGCCCAAGCCACCAGCGGTCAAGCGCAAGTAATTTCTCTGGAATTGAATTTGAATTATTCAAACGCTTGGCTTTCAAATGCCAAGCGTTTTTATTTTTGGAAAGAACACACTGACATGCGTCGCGCGCGATGACATTGATCAATCGGGTTCCAATGATCAGCCAAGCGCGAAGAAAACGGAGAGGGTGGGATTCGAACCCACGAGTAGGCAAGCCCACTATCCGTTTTCGAGACGGGTCCCTTCAACCGCTCAGGCACCTCTCCGGCTTGATGGGAACGCAAGTATGACGCTTGAAGCGAATCTGGTCAACGATCGAATGTATGGAATTTCACCACTCACGCCGTGGTCGCCTGCGTTGCGGAAATCCACCCTGTTTTTCCATCGCCCAAGCGAATTAACAGCCAACCAGGACGACGTTCAAGCACGCGAAATTCAACGCCTTGTGAAAGCGGTTCAGCGAATTGAGGATCAAAGCCATCGCCATTTCCTTTGCGAACCATGACTCCGTCGCTGGTGGTGACGCCTTGCGGCCACAGTTTTGCCGCGGTCATGTCCGTGGCAACGGTGGCGCCCAAAATAACGCCGCAGAGTGCGCAACCCCAAGCGACGCGGCGAAGCAGCACGCGCGCAGTTTCATGTTGAGCGGCCACTGATTTGTGCAACAAGAGCGCTGCGATTGTCCAAGCGATGATCCAGAACAATCCAGCGAGAGTGAGGCGGCTATTGAAAGAAATCATGTGCCACCAGGCTGAAACATCCTCCATTAAAATGCCGCCGCCAACATCAAATCTATCTTTCACCAAACTGCGCGCGTGGGCCAAATTGGATTGCAACTGCGAGTCGCCGGGCATGATGCGCTGCGCTTGCAGGTATGAGCCAATGCCGCTGCCGATTTGTTTAGATTGAACTTGCGCGTTTCCAAGGTTGTATAAAAGTTGACCGTTGGTCACACCACTCTTGGCGATTTTGTCGAAGGCATTGGCGGCCTGCGTGAAATATTTTTGAGCGGCGGCGGGATCTGTTCGAGCGCTTTGAATGCCTTGGTCATACGCGGTCTGCGCGCTTTGCAATTCAGCGGCGAATTTTTGATCGACATCATTTGCGCAGAGCGCATTTGAAGAAATGAAAGCGATCGCGCACATAAAAAGTGAAGCAAGCCATTTTGGGGGAGCAAGGACGCTCATAGTTGGATTTCCTCAAGAATGGATGCGGTTCGTCGCCGCCACGAAAGTTGATCCAATTCGCCGACAAGCTTTGCGGCTTGTGCACGCAATGCTTGAGCTGTTTCGCCGCGTTGTGGTGCGAAAGCCGCGCGCTCGCCAAGCGCAAGAATGGAATTAAGCGATTGCAGGGTGATTGTGTTGGCGCCAGCCTCATGCGCAAAGTTCGCGGCGTCGCTGCGGGTCACGGTTCCAGCGGAACGCATGGTGCGAGCCTCGATAAAAGTTTGAATAATTTGCGCGATCGCCGCCACATCCTGCGCGCTTTCAAGTTGTCGCTGGGCATTCTTTGCGGCGCCGCGGGCGCGCGCAATGCCAACGTTATTTTTGGCGGATCGATTTCGGTTGCGCAATAAAAGTAACGCGAAGGCAACAAGCGGTGGAGCCGCAATGACAAAGCCAGTTCCCCAACCCACGGTGAGACGTTGATCGCTGACAAGATCAGCGCTTGGCGCGGCGTTGGCAAAAAGTCCGCCATCGACCTCGGTCAGGGTGGTTTTCGCGGCGTCTTTCTTGGCGGCGTTCACACTATCCAGGGCGGAGGTGGAAATTCGTTCCGCGGGACTCACGCTGATGGGAATTGCTTTTGTTGTGGTTGTGACATATTTGGAAGTGGAGGGATCGAAATAGGAGAACTCAATTGGAGGGATTTCTTTCGCATCCGCCGAGAGGGCGCGTAGAGTTTGCGTAAATATTTTTGTTGATCCATCCACGGTTCCAGCCAAAGGATCGGAGGGCATACGGAATCCTTGCGTGAGTGCGGGACTTTCCAGCGGCGGCGGTTGCAGCGCGCGCAGCTCCTCCGTGTTGTCGGAAAGGCTTTGGATTGAAAGTGTCAGCGTCATGGGATCGCCCACTGCGGACTTGGTTGGTTTGGCGCTGGCCTGAATTGAAAATTGGCCTACGGCACCGCGAAAAGACGCAGGTTTGCCCAACTCAGGGAGTGCCTTGACGACCACCGTGGACGCGCTTGGAGACATGGAAATTTTTCGAATTCCACTAATTGAAAGTTCCGGTGAGCCGAAGAAGTCGCGGTTGACTGAAATGCCAGTTGGGTATCGCAAATCAATTCGCACATCGCCAATGTCAAGTGCGCCGCTTCGTGCTGCATTGGTGTTGGCGGTGATTTCATACACGCACCAACGCGCGCCGTTACGAATTTCCTCACGCCCAGATGGGCGTTGATTATTTTGAACAAGTTCGCGCATTCGCGGTTCGAACACTCCCCATGAACTTGCGGGCTTGTCGATCAGTTCCCACATTTGCCGTTCATTCAACGACACATCATGTTCGCGATTGGAGTAGGGCCGAATCGCAATCTCCAGAATCAAGTCGGCTGCTTGTCCCGCATATAAAGTTGATGGTTTACTTTTGACCGTGACGGCGAGCATGTCGCCGGTTTCCGCGGCGGACACAGGGATATTTTGCGGTGGACTTGAATACGGAATTCCATCTGCGGTGATTTGAACTTTTGGAAGCGTAAGCACTCCAGGGTGAGTGGGCGTCATTTGCACGGTCCATGTTGTGGTGATGCGCCGCGAAGCGACTCCATTGATATTTTGGCGCATGTCCATTCGTTGTGGAGCGCCGACAACGGTGCTTGAAAAGTCCGCGCTTGGCGCAATGACTGGCGGCTGTGGATCGGATTTTGAATTCACCGCCACAACTTGCATTGTGATTGGCGATCCAACCCAGCCTTCTTTTTGCTGAACACTAAATTCCACTGTCTGTGAAAATGCGTTGGCGCACAGGCCAATGGTGGCAACACAAGCAAGAATGCAATGGTGAATGATTCGATTCATGATCATCGACTACCAATCTTTACCAGCGGGGGCGGACTGAATTCGAGTTACTTTAGCCTTTCTATCTGCGTTGCGTTGCTTTTCTTTGTCGCGAACCATTTGCAATAGACGAGCAGTTTCTTGCTTGTCCATTTTGGGTTCGCCTTTGGAAGCATCTTGTTCAGCAGCAGGCTGCTCTTCTTGTTTCTGTTCTTCTTGTTTCTGTTCTTCTTGTTTTTGCTGCTCGGATTTGGCTTCGTCTTGTTTTTCTTGTTCTTGCTTCTGATCTTGCTTCTGATCTTGCTTCTGATCTTGCTTCTGATCTTGCTTCTGATCTTGCTTTTGATCTTGCTTCTGATCTTGCTTTTGATCTTGCTTTTGATCTTGCTTTTGATCTTGCTTTTGATCTTGCTTTTGATCTTGCTTTTGATCTTGTTTTTGATCTTGCTTTTGATCTTGCTTCTGCTCTTGTTTCTTTTGCTCCTCTTTCATGATCTTCAGCAGTTTGAGCGCGGTTTCGGCATTCACAGCGCTGTCGTCATCTTGCGGGGTAGCCGCCAATGCATCTTTGAAATGCGTGAATGCTTTTTGAACTTTTTCAATTCCTTTTTCTAAATCAGGAGCGGGCTCTTGCGGGGAGCCGGCAGAAGGAGGCATGTTTGGGTTCGTTTGCGTCTTGGATTGCTCTAAATTTTTGACGGCGTTTGCGTAAATTGCATTGCCCTCATTGAACATGGATTTTGCCGCCAGATCCGCGGATGTGGTCTCCGCGGAATCCTTGAACAGTTTTTCGGCTTCCGCAAAATCGCCTTGACGGAATTTTGCGATGCCTAGGTTGTAGGTCAATTCCTTGGAATTGGGATTCAGTGTGAGCGCTTCTTGCAATTCCAAAGCGGCGTTGTTCCAATCTTCTTTCTTCAAGGCCATTTCGCCATTCTTCACAGCGCGTCGATATGCGGCGGCGTCAAATGATTTCTCAAGTTCGCCAAGGTTTGCTTCTGGAATGTCCGCGGGCCTGAGCGTGGTTGCATTTGCGGGCAACGCGAGATCCTTTGGCATGCGCAGGGTTGGTGTTGGACTTGCCACAGGAGTCTGGGGAATTATTGGCGTTGAAATTGGTTTTGATTTCTGCGCAACAACATTAGTTGGCGAGGAAGTTGTTTGTTGGGATGCAGGAACCGCGGCCGCCAAAATAAAACTGGCCACTGCAAGCGTGGCAACCGAAATTTGAAAACGTGAGTTTCTTGCAATCATGATTGGCCGCCTTTTGCTCGACTATTCCCACGAGTGTCGGAAATGAAACTTTCACTGAGTAAAATTAAAAGTGCCGCCGCGGCGAACCACTGAAAGCGCGGCGTTTGCCTTCGAATCACGGTTTCTTCTTGTTCAGCGCGCTCTAAATTTCCAATGCTGTCCTTGTACACCTGAGCCATATCAAGTTGCGCCGTGCCCGCGGGAATAAATGCGCCACCGCCCGCAACAGCGACTTCACGCAGGGCAACATCGTTCATTTTTGTCCATACTTCCTGACCGTCGTGCACCAACCATCGCGTCGCCTGCGCGCCTTCTGTCACAGGAATGCGCGCGCCATCACGAGAGTCACCAATGCCAACGGTGAAAATGCGAATTCCACTTTCAGTGAAAGCTTTCGCGGCGGCTTCGCTGGGCATGCTTTCCATGTCCTCGCCATCGCTCAGAATAATGATGGCTTTCGCGCCTTTGCTTTCAACTGGAAAACTTCGCGCGGCCAAACGGATTGCGTCGCCAAGCAACGTTCCACCGCGAGTGGCCGCTTTAGGTTCCAACTCCACGACCGCTTGGCGAAACGCCGCGTAGTTCAATGTCAATGGAACGCGTAGCGCTGGTGCGCCAGCAAAATCAATCAGCGCCACGCGAT
>Ga0209086_10001377_pt1 | contig 19859 bp, 22 predicted proteins | sample M_130207_XF_Meta_FD_187312 | JGI IMG/M metagenome (GOLD analysis project Ga0209086, IMG submission 187312) | Freshwater microbial communities from Lake Montjoie, Canada to study carbon cycling - M_130207_XF_MetaG (SPAdes) (version 2) | ecosystem: Environmental > Aquatic > Freshwater > Lake... | reverse complement strand
GTTCCTGAAGTTGTGAATTTTCTGATATAATATTTGTAAGTTTTAGAGGTATCAGGGTCACCTAACCAATATCCGTAAGTACCACCCGGTTTTACTAAATATCCTGGCTTAACTTGTAAATCATTTCCACTTGTATATGTGTATAATCCAAATACAGTTGATGCTGCAGTACCATTAAATGCTAATACGTTATCTGCTAATTGGATTCTATAATTTTCTCCAAGGAATGATTCGATTAATGCAGTTGATGCATCGGCTCCTTGTGTTCTTGTAAAGTATGCCAATGAACCACTACCTACGGGTTGTCCGAATCCTCCTGCCGTATGATAATCAAATGTATTTACTTTTGAAACAGATGAACCATTATTATAGTTTTGTCCGTTCATCGTTGCAGTCCAAGTTGTTGGAGTGAATGATGTTTGTCCAATATTTGTTATATTTGCAGAACCAAATGTATATAATCCGTTCAATCTAACTACATCCGTTTCAAATGGAATTGTAGAAGTAGTTCTAACTGTTGTATTTGTAGTATCAAAAACAGCATTTGCAGTTCCTATTGTTCCTCCTGATGTGTTAACTGAGCTTACACCTGATGTTGCAGTCATACCTGTGCCACTCAATCCAATCGAAGCAATCGTTCCGGCATAGAATAATGGATTAAATAGATTTGTTACCGATGATGATATTGAATACGTTGAACCACTTAAATAAGGTGCTCCTGATAAAGAACGAGAAACTGCCGATACATATGTTAATGTCGTACTACCCGTTGCTGATGTTTGAACAGGAATGTTTGTTGCTATTTGAGTTAATGGTGCGTAGAATATACCTTCCGTAACTACTATTGGTGTTGTATATACAGATGAGCCACTCGATATCTTAATTGATGCGGTTATATCATAATATCCACTTATGTTTACAGTAGATGTAGAACCTGTTACATATATTTTTTGAGGTAATATTGATGCAAACTTACCATCTTGATATGCTGGAGGGATTACTGCGACATTTGCCGTATTTATTTTTGCTAAACTTACACCTGCCGTAGTACCTGCTCCTGTTTGAGTTAGAACTACCAGAGATGATGAAGTTACGGTATCGGTTTTTGTACTATTATCTTTGAACCTATGAGTAAATGAACCACTTACATTAAATGTTGTCGGTGTACCATTACTTAATAAACCCAATCCAAATAATTGTGTGTCTGCAGATGAACTTACAATTGTAGTTCCCGCTGCGGTTGATGTATAACTAACTTGATATAATGAGTCAGTATAAATTGGTGTGATACCAGTAAAAATAGTAGAACCTGCAGTTGCAAATCCTTTACTATTCAAATATGTAATTGTTGTATTAGTAGATGTTTGTGGAATTCTACCTGTTAAAGCAGCTGCAGTTGTTGTATTTGTTGCTGCATCCGTATATGTACTATATGTTTTTGTATTCGGTGATGCATCCGGTGCTGACGATGATAATAATCCTGCAACGAATCTTAATATTTCGGATACGTTTGATTCAGAAGTAAAGTTATTAAAATAAGAACCACTCAAGTTACTTTGCCATTGATTTGAAGTTGGAATACCAACAGTCATATTGTCTGCATTGATTGTTCCACTTACTGCAACACCCCCTGTAATTTCTAAGTTATTTATTGTATTATATGCTGAACCGGTTAATTGAAAAATATTTCCGGCTGCAACTGATGCACTTAATGAGGTAAATGAGGCTGAAACCGATGCAGAGTATGGTTGAATATTACCAACTAAATTAATAGCTTCGTTTCTATCCGAACCTAATAAATAAAGTGTTGAACTACCACTTGCATAGTAAGGAACACCATCAACCATTCCGTTGTAAGTAGAACCACTAAATATGTTTGGAATACCTGTACCTCTTATAACTCTATTTACAGCTTGTACTGACCCACTTTCAACAACGGCAAATACAATAGAAGAACCATTTGATGAAGTTATGTTTGAAGAACCTGATGATATAATTATTTCACCTTTTTGAAGTGATGAAGTAATTACTGATAGGGATTCTAAACTACCCCTTCTATGTTTAATAATTTGTGCCATGTATTTTGGTTATTCTCCTTTAATATAGTTATTCAATGTATAAATATAAAACTTTTATTGTTTACCACTCTCCCTGGTCAATTATATTTGATTGTTCACTTCCACTCACATATGGGTCATTTGGAGGAACACTTCCAGATACTAAGTATATTTGTCCAGGAACAGTTACATCCATATCACCATCCAAGCTTCCAGTCAAACCGGTTGCGTTTACTACTGCCATTGCTCCACTAATTACTAATGAATATTTATCTGCATTTGTGGTAGAAATTTTAAGATTTTTAATTGTAGTTCCATCTAATTGTGTAGAACCAGAAATTACTCCGGTTGGTAATACACCCTCTACTTCACTTGTAATAATATTGATTACCGATTGTGAAAAGTTTTGACCTACACCTCCTGCAGCTTCTAAAAAGGAACTACTCTCTATTTGTTTTAATCTAATTAAGTTTGCCATATCCTATAAATATAACTCTTTCCAATTATCCAATATTTTAATATCCAAATCTAGCTTTGTAAGTTGCATGTAGGGATTGAATGGTAGCTATATCCAATACACCATCATATACTTTAACGAATGCGATATTTCCTGATTGAACTTCAAATCCACCTGAACGGCTGAATAATCTTAATTGGTTGAATCCACCTCCACCACCACTTGTTGCTGTAAAAGAATGAGTAGTTGGTGCAGTAGTTGTCGATGCATATAATTTACCGGTACTAGTTATCGTATCCCACGTTGCCCAATCTAAATGCCAAACGGTATCAGCACCGCTTCCTGGTAAGTTTACAGAAAAGTTTGGATAGAATGTTTTTGGGTTTCCATTATATGCACCCATTAACCAATCCTTAGTTGCTTCACTCTGTGTGTTTAATAATCTACCAGCTGATGTTGCTGATAATTTGTATGCCATAAATACGGTATAACTTTGTGCGGTAACATAGTTTGGGCCACCGACAATAAAATCCGTTCCTGTACTATTTGATTTAGCGAATGTTCCACCATTGGCACTATTCCAAGTAAGAGAAGAACCAGCATTTGATGTTAATGTATATACTCCAGTAGCATCTTTTGATACACCACTAGTTGGAACGGCAGCAAAGTTAGCTGCGTCTAAATCAAATACTAAATTTGGAGGAATAATATTTGTAATTTGATAATTTTGATTAAATCCAAAATTTTGAAATATCATATTATTGCATTGCTTTAGTTGATACTACATACATATTTGTTGAATCAAATGCAACCAATGAAAGTACATCTTTTTTACTAACACCAATAGATGCACTATATGCACTACCAGATGGTTGTAATAATGTAGGTGCTAACGATGCCGTTGAGTTTGTACCCGTTGTAATCAAAAGTGTTGCACTCATACCTGGCGTTATATTTGTGGCTCTAATATGTGTAGTTACATTATTTGCAAGAGTTAGGGTAAAGTAACTTCCAGCATTCATGTCCAAAGATGCGGTAGATGATGCAATAGTTATTGGAACTATATTTCCTTTTGCACTACCGGTTATTGTTAATGAGCCGGTTATAGTTTGATTACCAATAAAATTATTTGAACCTGTTGTTGCTACTGAACTTGTCCAAATATTTAATGAAGATGTAAATGAATTTAATTGAGTTATAGATGATGTTACTGAACCTGTTAACAAATATCTCAAATCAAATGAACTTGTCAATTGTAAAGAACCACTAATAGTTCCTGCTGGTATGGTTGTTGACGAACTTATAAATCCAAATGCAGTTATTTGTGCAGATGAACTCAATAAATTTGAAGGTAATGGTTGAACACTACCACTCAATGTATATCTTGTATCGTATGAAGATGTTAATTGAGATGAAGAACTTATTGCTCCACTTAATGATGTCAAAAATGAACCCGTTTCACTTTCAGTAATCCAACTTCCACTTACACTTTCAATTGCGTTTAATCTATTTACTAATGATGATGTTGATTGTGATGCCGTATATGAATTGAATGAAGATGTTGTCAATCTACCATTTATACCATTTGTAAATGCAATATTAGTTCCATCTTGTGAAGCCGTATATGAATTTAATGAAACTAATGAAATAGAAGAACTAATAAATCCTAATGATGTAATTTGTGCAGAAGAACTAATTGTACCGGATGTCGTTATTGATGCAGTATATGAATTGAAAGATGATGTAGACAATTTACCATCCAAATTACTACTTAATGCGGCAGTTACCAAGTCCGTTGCAAATGTAGTATCTAACGAAGATGTTAATTGGTTTATAGAAATTTTATATGTTGTGCTACCAGATATACCAACTACAAAAGTTGTATCTAATGATGCCGGACTTAATGCGGGTAATTCCGATATTTTTTTAGTTTGTCTTAGTGCCATTTTTTTATAGTATTATTTCTTCATCATTTTCGGTTGATAAAATTATATCAAATTCGGTTCCTATTACGATATCTTTTAGTTTACCTATAACATAAATATCATTTAATGTTACATTATCAAAATCAATATATTCATCATTTAATGTAATGACCACATTACTACCAACTTCTTTCACACTATAATCTCCAGGTATGTTTAATCCATAGACTAATAATTCAAAATTGTCTGCAGATACACCTTCCGTTCCATAATCTAATGCAGTATTTAATATTGTCAAAGTACCAAATCCATCATTATTAAATGAATCAACACTTCTCTTAACATATCTTGCACTATTTTCTAATATTTCTTGGTAGAAATCCGATATAGTTGTTTTATTATTTACAACTTTAATTGGATTTGGATTAGATTTTGTATTTGAATTAAATTTTGTTGGAATTGAAGTATCAAATGATGTATTATAATTGTATGCTGTTGATGCACTTAATTCTAACATTGCCTGTGAGGATGATAGTGGATTACCATTTATATCTCTACCATCAAATGAAGATGATAAAGATGTTTGGGTTTTATAATCTTCTAATAAGTTATCTAAATAGCCGGAGCCTGACAAATTATTTAAGTTAATTTGTTGTATTACTCTATTGAGTTTTCTTACATTTGAATTAAATTGTTTAAGCATATTGTTCTATATCTCCTTTTATTTCAATATAATCCAATGCGTCCATTTCGGTTTGGTTTTTTGTATAAAATTCAAATCTTGCTTTTATAAATTTTATCAACAATCCATTTGCACCTTCTTCAATTATATAATCATCTGAAACAATTGTTTGAGTATTCATATAAACCTTTAATCTATCCTGTGTGGTTCTATATTCAATTTCTCTCAATATACCCACAAACCTCCAACCCGTTGCTTCAAAAATCCAATAAGTAGAATTTGTTAAATCTTTTGGAACCAATATTGCTCGGCCTACTTTTCTACTAATTTTTTGTGTTATATCTAATAAACTTCGTTTCATTATATGATTTCAATAAATTTACCAGTTATCACTATTTCATCTCTATTAGAAATACTAAATCCTAATAATGTTGGGTCAAAATGTATATAAAGTCCTAATGAAACTGTAAAATGTGATGTTTGATAATATCTAACACCATTTATATAAACTTTAACATCGTATATTTCAGCTCCAATAGTTATACCACCACTAATAACGGATGATAATTGTGGGGGAGCTTTTATTAATTTAATTCCTGAAAATGTAATTGTTTGTTTTCCTACTTTACCAACATAATTTGTGTCAATATCACCATTAATTATTGTTTTTGATTTATTATTATTTAAAGATAAAAAGTCAATCAAATCTTTATTATCATAATATGGTGATGGTGTTGTTAAAATTCCTTCTAATCTTCCATTTCCCGTTATATCCGTTTCAGTCGAAACAATAACTCTTTTGGTTGAAAATGATTTTTTTGTAGTATCTTCACCATCAAATTTTTCTGGAAGTAAATAAGCTTTAACGGTTAAACTAAATTCAACTCTGTTAATTCTTTCTGTATTTTCACCAACTTCATTTACAACATTGTAATCGGATATTGTTGTTAAAAATTTAAATTTAGTTTTATCTCCCCAATATTCATCCGATGCGAATGATAAGGATTCGATTACAGTATTTAAATGTTCTATATAATTTGTCCAAGCCATACATTCATAAGTAACTTCTATATAATCCGGCATTGTTACGTTATAAACTTCATACGATGGTTTTTGATTTCCCAATATTGAAAATTTATCGTATCTATTATTTTTATTATATTTTGAATATGCTCTATATGAAACATGTCTATTAAACATGGGCATTGAATCATTTTTTGCAATTGATGTTCTGCGAAGCATCATAATTGGTAATTGTATTTTACCTTTTATATCTCTATAAACACCATCTCTTCTTGCACCTTTCCATCTTTCCGAATTACCATATATAACAGGTATTTTTAAAGTCTGGCCATTACCATCTTCTAATGTAGGTAATGCAACATCTTCTAAATAAGACATCATAGCATAATCAATATCAAAAAGAGTAACACTTTTTTTAATGTTTCCTTTTTCTGATTTTATTTGATTTGCTCTATTTAAGTCTTTTTTTAATGGATTTTCTGCCATAATATTAATTTACTCTTTCTTCTATGTTTAATGTAGATTTAGATACCATAAATGTTGTTGCAACAATACTATAATTATTATCAGGTTGTCCTCCAATAAATTGTATTTCATTTGTATTATCAATTTCATAATAAGAATTATCAAAATAAATAACATCACCTATTTCTGGGTAAATATTTTTTTCTTGGCAAGTATCTTTATCAAATTTAAATGTTATCATTTGTGAATTGTCAGGACCAAATCCTTCATACTGAACATTTTCAGGCTCTTTATCTACCAATGCATATATTTCAACACCCTGATACCATGTTTTATTTAGAGCTTCACCATATATGTTTACTTTTGTTTCATATATGTTTATTTTATACAAAACAACTGCAACCTGTATGATATCATTCACTAGTTCTCTTGCAATACTTTTGAAGAAACTAACATCTCTATTAGATAAAAATTTTGGCATATTATCCTACATATAATTTTAATGGAACTTTTCTTAACATATCTTGATGGTATTCTGCTTCATTTTTTCTTATTTCAAATTGATTTTTTCTACCCAACTCTTCTAAATTTTCTCTTAATTGTTTTACCAATTCATCTTTTTCAACTTGTGCTTCTGCTCTTAATGCTGCACCATCTAAACTTACTTCACCATCCGGTATAGGTATTGAACTATATTTTTCTCTAATCGCACCTAATAATTCTTTAGCAAGTGCAAGTGTATATTTTCTAATCCATTGTTTACCAACTTCATTTATTTTTATATATGGAATAAAATCATATCTAATATTTGAATAATCAGCAACAACGCCATCTTGTACTATTGATGAATTATTTTCAAAAGTATCTCTTTCAAAATATTCATAGTATATTCTTGCACGAGTTCCGTCAGTTGGTAAAGGAAATATTTCTAATTTATTATTTACAATATTAAAACTAAATGCAGATTTTCTAATATGGTCGTTAAATTCAATTTGTTGCATTCTCAATACATCCTCATATAAAGGCATCATTAAAAATTGTGCTGCAGGTGAGAAATTACCAAATCCTAATTCCGACATTAAGTTTAAAGTACCTTGTGCACCTACTGAATATGGGTCAAAGAAACGAGCTATTGCAGGTGTTGCTTCATAAAATACCTTAACAACATCTCTTTGTACGGATGAACTTAATGATTGTGATGTAGCTGCGTCATATGATAGAGTTGTTAAATCATATTTTTGTACACCCGGAGTTATGTCTATGTAAGCTTTTTTAATATCTACATTTCCACCTACTCCTGATAATGTTCCGTATGATTGTGCCATTCTAAAAATTGTTGGAACCGAAGAACCATCTACTAATTTTTGAGAATAGTTTGAACCAGTTGATGCTCCTTTTAAAATATCTAAATTATTTCTAATGTTAAATTGATTTACTTGTGCACCATATTCCGAAGTTGCTTCTTCAAAACATGCAAAAAAGGAACCCGATGTTAATTCCACATCTATAATTGGGTAACCTAATCTTTTAGCACACCAATCGGCAGTTTTTGGTGCATCAGTTTGAAATGATGTATCCGTATCGTATATTCCAAAGGGTGTTGAGCCTGTTACAAATGAAGAACTTCCAGGCCATTTTAAGTTTAAGGACATAATAAAAATTTATAGTTTTACTACTATAAATATGAATTATATAAATAAAAAAGGGAAAGTATTTCTACTCTCCCTTTTTCTTTATTGTAAGTCTATTACTTATCTAATCTACTCAAAGATTATAAAGTGTTCAAACCTTCAACGATAACTTTACCATAAAACTCAGGTCTTACGATTTTCTTAGCGTATCTAGTCATAACACCTCTTCTTGGAGTGAAGTTAGTTGGGTCATAAACTAATGGAGTCATAATCAATGGAACATATGGTGCGTAAACTGCTCCTGTTTCGAAGAAGTTAGAACCTTTGAAGCCCATTAAGATAACGTTCTCAGTCATATACGGGTTTTTATAAACATCGTATCTGTTAGAGATAGAACCGATGTTAGTAACACCTGCAGCAAATTGTAAAGAGTCTTTACCAGGATTTGCAGAGAAACCATTCATTGATTCTAAAATTGTAGCTACGTTTGGAGATACAACGATAAAGTTTGCACCACCTCTCATAGTTAATTGGTGAATCTTGTTAGAAACTTTTTGTAATTTAATACCTAAAGTTTGGTACCAAGTGCTCTTTGTGTAAGCAGAAGCTGCTGCTGCGTTAGAATCAACTGCAAATCTACCAGTAGCAGAATCATAATCGTATCCAACTCTAGCTGACCAATAGTCAGTAGTGAAAGCGTTTTGTTGTAACATTTCTAAGATTTCTAAGTCGATTTCTAAAGAGATGTACTCACTTAACATTTGAGTTAACTCAGCTTCAGCGTCTACACTATGGTAAGCGTTTAAATCTTGAGCTAATTCCGGTGTCCAGATTGCTTTTAATTTTCTTGTCTTAGCAACGATTGGTTCAGATTTCAATTCTAATTCGATTTCTGGGATTGCTAAATCAGTTCCTCTATCTTCGAAGTCACCTCTTGAGATGTCATCAGGTTGCTTAGAGTAAGCTAAAGTTTGAGTTGTAAAATCAGTTGCCACAATTGCTCTTGTATCGATTGAAGCTGATACGAAGAAAGATGCAGAACCATTAGTCAATGTAGTCAATTCAGGGAAATGAGTTACAGATGTAGAACCAGATACTTTAAATGCTCTTACTCCATTGTAATCAGCATTAGAAGGTAAACCTACTGTTACTTTTCTCCAAGCTTGAGAACCACTTGTAGCTGCAAAAGATGCAGATAATGTTTCATTACCTAAGAAATCAGATGCAGAAGCTGAAGCTACAGTTGCTGTAACTGCAGCAGTTACATCATTGATTGTATATCCGAATCTACCTGCTCCGTAAAGACCACCTTCAGCTGCTTGAGTTGAACCTAATTTGTTACCGATTGGTGATAAGTTATCTTTACCGAAAGTACCACCATTACCGAACATAGAAGAACCAGAAGCTGGTCTGTTTGCGTCGTTTTGAGTACCATATTTGAAATCCATGTAGAAAATAAGACCAGAAGGTAAGTTCATTGGTTGAACTGAAACGAATTCTTTAGCTGCGATAGAACCGAAGATTCTTCTTACTAAAGGTAACGCAACACCTGCCCACTCTTCAGAACCTGAAGATGTACCTGTTCTTGTAGCCTCATCTAATAATTGTTTTGCTTGGTTTTCTAACATTACTGCCATACCATGCTTTTGTGTTTCAGAACCTACTCCTTCAAGTAAGCCTGTTTTTTCCCATTTGCCTTTCAAACCTCTTGTTTGTTCTAGCATAACGCTTTGTGGGTTAGCGCCTGTCATTAATTTTTTAATGTCCATTGTTTGTTTTTTAATATTTTATTTAATAATACCTGCTAATTTCTTAAATCTGTCAGAGAAATCTGTGTTCTCAGCAATTACTTGCTTAGATTGTGCTGGCTTAGTAGATTTTGTTACTTTGCTTGCGATTCCTTCAGAAATAGATTTTTTAGTAGATTTGTTTGTAGAGAATTTGAAGTTTTCTGCTAATGTAGAATACACCAATTTAACTTCTCTAACTGAATTTGTTCTATCTAAAGTTTCAATCACTTTAACTTTTTGTTCGTTAGTCATGTTGTGAGCTCTAAATAATTTGTTTGCGAATAACAATTTAGCGTTTAACAAATTAACTTCGTTGATTGTTTTTTGTAAAGATTTGATTACTTTGTAAGCTTCATTTAATTCAACTTTCATTTCTTTTTCATCTTCTTCTTTTTCTTCGTCAACTTTGTCTTTGTCATCTTTCATATCAGCTTCCATTTCACGTAAGATTTCTTCTAAATCAACAACATCTTTGTCATCTTCTTTATCATCTTCTTCCGCTTCGTTAGTTACAACAACTTTTGGTGTTTCACCTTTGTCAGTACCTGCTTCAGAACCATCGGCAAGATTTTCATACATGCTTCCTTCTTCTTCAGTTTCTTCTTCGTTGTCATCACCATTGATTGATGCTTCTAATTCTCTGATGATAGCTTCTAAGTCCATGTCATCTTCAGATTCTTCTTCAGAACCCATATCATCCATGTCCATTGAATCATCACCCATTTCAGAATCCATGCCCATGTCATCCATGCCCATTTCATCTTCACCTTCTGCTTTTGCAAATGGATTTTCTTCAGTTTCTTCTCCGTTCTCACCTTCTAATTCTGCAAGTCTAGCTTTCAATTCTGCAATTTCTGCATCTTTGTCATCACCAGCCATAACATCATCTTGTTGTGCAAATGGGTTTTCTTCTTCAGAAATGTCTGCTACTTTCTTATAGTCAGTACCAGCTTGTTCAGGTTTACCTGAGTCTTTTTTAACACCAACTGATAAGTCTGTGTCAGCATCTAATGTAGGTTGTGTACCTGGGTTAACAGCTTTGTCAACACCAACTTTTGAACCAATACCAGTAGATGATAATTCTTCGTCAACTTTTTTAGCATCATCTTCCATATCTTCAGCTTCTGCTCTCATCTTTTGAGATAAGATAGATTGAAGTCTTGGAGTAAATGCCTCTTCAAGTGCGATTTTAGCGTTTGCAAGAGCGGTTTCTTTAACGGCCTTAGCATCAGCGATTGCTTCTTTCAATAATTTTGAATTTGCCATCTTGTTTTTTCCTTAAATTTGTTTGTGAAGTTATTCTTGTAGGGAACTCCAATGTAATTATGTTGATTGTTCGGTCACACCTTATAAGAAGGGTATTCATTAATCAACTCTGTCTTGTAATCTCATAATAAAAAATGAGATATTTGATAATATATATGTAAATTTTTTAGAAAACTAAAGAAAACTATTAAAATAGTTTGTTTTTTCTTATAGTTTCTTCTTTTTGTAACCTCTTTCTTTTAGAAGGTTTGATGAAGTTCTTCCTTTCTCTAAGTTCTTCTATTTGTTTTATGGACTGAACTCTCTTTTTGTAATCTTTTATTGCCCACTCTATGTTTCCACCCTTAACACTTACTACTAACATTCTTCTATTGTAAATTAACCAATTTGTATTTTGTAGAGTATAATAAAGTTACAATCGTATCTATGTCGTTTTGTAACCAACTCATTTGTAATTTTTCGTCTTTTCTTAATTTTGCAACTACTGCGATAAGTTTGTCAAAATATCCAATTACATTTTTGATATCATTATTTGTATCTAAACCACTTACCGGTTGTAATTTAATCAATCCGTATTGTCCTTGATATGCTTCAACTAAACCATCTACTAATCCACCAATTGTATCATAATAATTACCCAAAGTTATGTGGGCTGAATATGCACCAACACCTTTTTGTCCTAAATGGAATGAATGTGTTTGTGTTCTACTGTGTAATAATAATGAAGCTAATTGTTCCATTATTTACAAGTTTTACATTTTTGTTCTTGTAATCCCAATCTTTGTTTCATAACATCTTCCGATAAGTCTGCTATTTCAAAGTATCTGCCTAATACATGTCCCATATCTTCATATAAAGCTTCTAATCTTTGTTGTTGAGATTGTGCCTCAACTGCTTCTTTTTCAAATCCTGTTTGTAATTTTTTTAATTCGTTCATATTACGTTTGATTGTAACTCTATCGAACCAATCACCACCTTCTCTCAAAGTATATTCTTGTGCTGCGTCAGCTATTCCACCCAAAGTTTCTGCAATTTGCATAATGTCGGATTTTCTACTCATACCCTCTCTATGTTGGTTATAAGTTGAAATGATTTCCAAGAAGTGTTTTTTTAACTCCGATGGTAATTGTTGAAACTCTTCCGTTTCTCTCAATATATTTCTTAACTTTATCATATATTATTTCTTTAAAATATCGTTTTTCTTAATTTTTGTAATTGCTTGCATCAATTGTTGTCTATCCATTCCCAATGCATCAATTATTTTTGCAATAATTAATTGTTCTTTTTTCTTTGGTAAATTATATCCTTTTACAATACTAATTGTTCTATCCAAAAATCTTTGAACTTGAGATGGTAAAGTAACATCCATATCTTCTAAATCTTCTTTCACCACTTCTCTTCCAGGTATTAAGTTTATTAACTTTGCCATTTTATTATTTATTAATTAAGTTCTATTATAATTTCTCTCATTAAATCTTGTGACTTACACCACTTACCACATTCTTCTGCTATCTTTGCCCATTGTTTTGACTCCTGTAAAGGTGCCATAAATGCTCCATGTGTTGATGGGTTAGATACAAAATCCCAACCTACCAATTCAAAATCTTCTGCTACCATTACAGTACCATCTCTTAATTCTTTTACTGAACCCAATCCTCTAGATGAAATACCCAAACGGATGTTGTTCTTTAATAATTCTTTTAAGATATTACCTGATGGTGTTGAAAGTATTTCTACTACTCCACATACATCATCACCTTCCCAATAGATTTCTCTAATGTTATGTGATACATTCTTTAAATTAATAACAGGAGATTCAGGATGGTCTAATTCACCCAATGCTCTACGTTCTTTAATAAGTTGTTGATACTTTTGACACTCTCTCTCCAATATTTCTTTAGGATATCTTCTATTATTTTGGTTAGGTGCACCAGCTCTTTGCAAAATACCCTTAACTAAATAAGTTCCATTTTCTTCTTGTTGAAGTTTTGCTTCAAACAAATGTGTTTCTATCAATAATCCTTTACTCATTATTTTATTAATTATTAAGTAAATCGTTTATTGCTTTATCATACAATCTCATACTATTTGTATTACCTGCACCATCAAATCTTTTTTCTTTTTGCAAATATGAAATAACTTTATTTTTTAAAAGTTTTTCAACGGCATCATTTTGAATCATTTTTTTGATAGCTGCTTTAACATCATCCATTTCAGGAAATTCATTCCCATCAGCATCTCTAGCTTCGTTTATGTTTTCTTCTTTTTTATTTCTTAATGCTGCTAAATCACTTCCTTCAATTTCACCATCACCATCTACATCAATTTTCTTTTGACCTGCAGATAATTCGGCTTCGTTGTATCCTGTTAATTTACCTTCGGATTTAGCTTTGGTTGCTTTATCTACTGCGGTAAAGAATTTAACTTTTTCTGCATCGGACATATCAGGAATAGACTTACCTGTTCTATCTAACATGTGTTTAAATAATTGTTGGTAGTCACTTTCTTCTTTAACTACTTGACGGATAAGTTCTTTTAATTCTGTATGTTTCATTATTCTGATATTTGTCTGATTTTTTGGTCTAATTTTAATAATCTCTCTTGTATACTATAAATATGACTATTTGTCCTTTTCCAATAAGATTTGTTACTAACACCACTTTCATTTTTAATCTTACCATACCAATTAAGAAATCTTTCCATTTCTCTTAATTGTTTATTGATGTTAGATATACCTCTACCAATTTTAGATTGTGCGGTTGATTCATCTTGTTTCAATGCTAACCATCTATTTTCATTAACCGGAGTATATCCTGTTAAGTCTGCTTGTCTTTTTGCTTTTTTCTTTTCACTATCTTTACCACTAAATGCATATGGAGTATTATATCCTTCAATATTACCTGTGGTGTTCATTTCGTCAATCATTCTTTCTCTCACCATCTTACGAACAATTTCTCTTATTTTATTAAGTTGTTCGGTTTTTTTATCAGGTAATCCTTTATGAGATGTTGATGCAAAATCTTTAGCATCTTTGTCAGACATTGAATCTGCTGCTTTAGAAACTTCTGGAGATGGATTTTCCATATCACCCTTTTGAGCTGCATGAACCATACCCATAAATCGTTGTTGTGCTTTTGATTGTGCTGGCATATCTAATTAGTTTATGATAATACTGATGCAGTTCCTGCTGATAATTGAATTGCCGTTGGATGACATGGATAAATTTGTCCAGGTATTAATGTTTGTAATGCCAATGAACCACCACCTTCTACATATAAACTACCACTTGTAGCAAATCCAACAGGAGTCATTACACCCCATGCTTTATCGTAATTACCCGTAGTATCATGTCTACCTATTTTAGTAATTACACTTGATGAGGTAAATGTACTGATTTTGAATATTCTATAATTTGTCATTTTTTATTTCTTTATGGATTGTTTTAATTCATTTAATAATTCGTAGGTCATCATCATTGCTGATAAATGTTGTTCTTTAATCTTTTTAACAGATTTAATTTTTCTAATATTTGCAATTGTTTCTGCTAATTTGATTTTTGTAACTTTGTCGGAAATTTTAGAACCAACTTCTTTTAATCCTTCTACCAATTTAGTTACTTCGGTTGAAACATATTCACTTAATTTACCAGTATTGTTGATATTGTTAATATATTCTCTCAATAAACCTTTTTGGTCATTTGTAAGATTACTATATTTGTTATTAAATGATTCAACCAATAATTTATAAGAAACTGCTCTTAAATCATCATCTTGTTTTCTATATTCTTCTAAAACCGCATCTTTAATTTTTACATCTTTATTTTGAATAGAAGAATTAATAATATTTTCTGCAATTGTAAATCTTGCAGATACTATGTCAGTTGGTTCGTATTGTGTATCCGTTACAACCGTTTCAAATATTTTATAAATAGATGCTAATGTTTTATAATTAGAAATTGGAGATTTTATAAACTCATCTAAATCATAAGTTTCTTTAATTTCTTTTATAAGATTGTATTTTTCCTTTGTAAGTTTTTTCTCGTCAATTTTTTTACGAGCTTCTAATATTGTATTGATGAATTGTTCAGCCTTTGATTCTGAATTATATTTTTCATTAATAAGATATTGATATAATTTCAATTCTTTTGATAATTCTTGTTTAGAATTAAAATGTTCTTTTAATAGTTTTTCTGCTACTGACTTACTAGACGACATTACTTCTGCGGTGATTTGTCTTACTAATAATTCAAATATAAATCCCGTATTCTTAAATTTCGAATGTTTTATTTTTTTCATCAAATTATACAATTATTCTGATATAAATATATTTTATTATTGGTTTATTACTCTTTTGTGGTATCTTCTGTTAAAATAGTCTTTTTATTTCCATTCATATCCTTAAATATCTCTAAATATGAATCTCTTGCTTTGTATTTTACCGAACCTTCTTTTTGTTTAAGAGTCTTAATACCTAACGGGTCTCTACCTTGTGGGTGGTCATCTTTACCATATCTAACAGGGTCTTTTGGTCTACCACCTTTATCATCTTCTTCTAATTCCGATTTAAGTCTATTCAATTCTTCTTCTACATTGGTTGGTTCATCGGTACCAGTTTCTTTAGCCGGGTCAACACCTTGTGTTTCAATTGAAGTTAAACGGAATGTTTGTTTTGTATCATCTAATACCTGTAATGTCATTGTATCTTGTTCATCTTTTGCAAGTTTCATTACGGCTTCATACATCCACTCTTTGGAGAACATTTTAGTTTGTTGCATTTGTGTAATCAATGCCACTTTAGAAGTATATAATTCAACTTGTTCTTGTTCGTATATTTTAGATGGTATTGTAAGTTCTAATGTAAAATCAGTTAATCTATCATCGGTAATACCTTGTGCATATAAATGAATAATTGCTATTTTAGTCAATTCCGAAATTAATACTCTTTGTACTCTTTCAATTGTTTTTGCAAATCTAACGTCTTGTGCTGCCAATGTTGCTTTACCATTTACATCTTCTTCATATCCTAAGAATGCTTTTGGAATTTTCAATGCTGCCATCAACTTACCCTTTAAGTAGTTGATATCATCAATCATATTATATTCCAAACCTTTTAAGGTATCAATTGAAGTACCATTATCATTACCACGAACTGGCATATAATAATCTTCAATAAGGTTTTGCATATTGTATTTCAAATTGTAATCTCCTGTTCTTTCGTCTACAAATGGAACTTTCTTAGAACTATTGATAATCTTCTGCATGTAGTTATCCACTTCATTTGGTGGAATATTACCTACATCGATTTTGAATATTCTTTTTTCAGGAGCTCTCATTACTCTATGAATTAACATAGCATCTTCCATTAACATCAATTGTTTCCAAACTCTTCTTGCACCTTCTATCATTGATTTTCCGTAAGGTAAAAAGTTTGAATCCGAATTTAAACGGAAGTGAGCTATTTCATAATTTTCAAATTCTTTCTTTGGAGTTTGGCCATATCCACCTGATGGATTTTGGTATGGTGCGTATATAAATTTAACTCTTTGTGGATTTTCTGGGTCAAAATTTTCAACTCTACTAACTTCGTATGTTGATAAAGCCATTACATTTACAATACCTAATTTATCTGCTATTTCTAATTGTAAAAAGAAATCACCATATTTTACTAAGTTTCTTGTCCATGGCCATAGGTTAAATTCTACATTAAGAATATCATAGAATAAATTTTCTAATAATTGTTTTATTTGGTCATCTTCATGATGAATTTTTAAAACATTGCCCATTTCATTTCTAGCAGTTGTTTCATCTGAGTAAACATCTAATGCCGATGATAGGATTGGGTCTGAGTCCATTGAGTCGTAATCTCTAAACAAGTCAATTCTAACTTGCTGATATGCCATTGATGATGCTGTTTGTCCTGTACCATAGTTGGTCACTTTCATTTTCATAAAGCGGTCAACTAAGTTTGTGGTCATATTCTGCCACTCATCGGTATCAACAACCTTTACACCATCTTGTGTTTTACGAACAATTGTGTTTGTTGAAAATAATTTTTGTAACCTACTAAATATTGATTTATCTGCCATTTTTATATTATTCTATTTTTCTAAATATATGAAAAATTTTCCACATTTCCAAATTTACCATTTTCTGCAAGACCAATAATTTGCTTTATGTCTTGGGCCTGGACTATCACAATTCATTCTAGCTCTAAATGATTTTCTTGCAGCAGGATTTGATTTTCTAATCTTCATTCCTTTTTGTCCGAAGTTTACTTTAACCACATTTCCTGCAGGATTCTTTACATATACTTTGAATTTCTTAACATCACCTTGCATTGGTTTACCTAACTTAACTTCTCTGCCTTGATATTCTGCCTCATGCATACAAGGACAAGTTGCTTCGTTTAAATCTTTAGCATATGCTCTCATAAAAGAAATAAAATCTTCCATATCCTCATCTTCTACATCATATTCTTCTGGTTCAACTAAACCATAATTAACATCATCGTCACTATTGATATCTTCACCAAACATACCTACAAAATCACCTTGATATTTATTACCAGGTCTACCCGACATTGCGGTTGCGAAATCTTTTCTAACTTTTTCTTTTCCTTTAGCTATAAAGTTAAAAAGGTTTTTAGCATTTAAATTAAAATCATTTATAAATTTTTGTACTATACTATCACGTGTACCAGTCAATCTAGCAATTTCTTTTGCTTCTCTACCGGTTGTTTCACTTACTACATTTTCCTTTACAGGAACACAATTTGGTACTTCTCTACCATCTTTTTTTTTAGTTCCTACCATTTCATATCCTTTCCAACAAGGATTTTCCATTTCTTTTAACGGAATTAAATTAATTAGTCTCATATTACAATAGTTTCAACATATAAATATATAATTATCCCAATAACCAAGTTAAATTTTCTACTCCCTTTTTACCCATATCCATTTCATACGGATTTTGTTTAAGATGTCCTGATGCAACAAATCCGGTATATTGACTTACCTGTGTTGAATTTAACATCGTTTTTGTTAAATCAATACCTTCTTGTTTCAAACGAAGTGCTGTATTACGAACCCATAGGCCAATTGCCAATGCCATTGTTAAGTCATCATTATATCCTTTCATTGCTTCGGCTCTACCACCACTCCAAATAAATGTAAATAATTCATCTATAAGTCTTTGAGAACGAATTAAAATATCTTTACCATTTATGTATGTGTCTAATGTAGAAATTATAAGTGGCCTTGTTTTTATCGTTGTTCCAAATCCTGCAACCAATTTCTTTTCGTCTCTATAAAACTTATTAGACATTTGTTTTTCAACATCAATATATTTTAGGTCATTACTCATATAGAATAAATTACCATATCCTCTATCAATCACCTGTTGGATAGTTGCCCATCCTACATTTGAGTTTTCTATAATTAATAGTGCATTATTCCATTCTGTGGATACTGCTACTAAAAAGTTTCCAAAATCTTTTGTTTCAATTTTACCTCTATATTCTGCAACCTGTGAACTATCTTCAATATCAATAACTTGGAATGTAGAATAATCCGAACCATCACCTCTAGCGACATCGGCAACTACCATATATGCTCTATTATAATTTGGATGTTCCCATTTCCAATAATTACCATCAAAGCCAGTTTTTTCAACCGGGTCCATTACATATGTGTCTTTATACCAAGTCAATAATGCCGGGTCAATTACGGTATCACCCGAACCAACGAAGTCACAATCACATTCTTGTGAAGCACCTTTAACTCCCAATATTCGAGTTTGTTCGTCTCTCCATGCCTGATTTCTTTCTGGATGTTTTGTCCAATGTAAATTTATGCAATTAAATCCATTTGCACCACTTTCACCTTCTACCCACATTTTATGAAACCAATTACCCACACCATTTGGAGTAGATAATACAATTGCAGAACCACCTGTTGATAATGTTGATTGTGCAGATAACCAAATTTCATCAATATCTCTAATAAATGCGGCTTCATCTACTATCAACAATGACAATGCTTCCGAACGACCTGCGTCTGGAGAACTTGCGATTGCTTTTACTTGTGAACCATTTTTTAATTTAAGGGAAAGTTTGTTATCTTCTACCGAACTATTACCACCATCTCTTAACCAAACAGGAAGTAAGTCGTGCATCACTCTTACTTTTTCAACTAAGTTTTTTGCTACAGTTACTTTTGTTGCAATAACCAATGCATTAAAGTCTTGATTGAATAACATCTTCCATAAAATAAATCCTGCAGATAATGTTGATAACCCCAATTGACGAGATTTAAGAATAATATTTAAACGATTATCTTTAAAGTCAGTTAAACAATCTTCCTGAAATGGGAAAAGGTGAAAGGGTATTTTACCTCTCACCGGATGCTGAATAATACAATACTTCTTCATAAAGTAAATGGGGTCTAACGCACATTTACGATATTCTTCAGCTATTATTTCTTTTAATGTTTTCTTAGGTTGCCCTTGAACTCCCATTATTTTTTAAGTTTCAATTTCCAATACACACCACCACCGATATAAGGTGA